>OIZL01000091.1_pt1 | contig 78419 bp, 75 predicted proteins | sample 1588541 | NCBI WGS metagenome assembly OIZL01 (sample SAMN03283285) | human gut metagenome | biome: human-associated habitat; material: feces | host: Homo sapiens | place: Peru | collected 2012 | reverse complement strand
GCAGCGGCAGTAAGCGGCAAAAAGACTATCAACCAGACCGGCGCTACAAAATAAAAACATAAAGATGACCGCTCCGAAAGGGGCGGTTATTTTTTTATAATTATAATGCTTTTGATTAATTCACTTCGTATATTTATAAGCGCATAATGCTAAAACAGAAAAAAGAGACAAAACTTTTGTGGTATAAATATAATATGTATAATTATGCTGCGCGATGTATAAGCAGGGGATGATGTTTCGGTGAATCTTTATGAAAAGCTTTTAAAAGGTGAAGAAAAGCTGTCGGTTGTGGGGCTCGGTTATGTCGGTATGCCCATAGCGGTTGCTTTCTCTAAAAAAGTCAAGGTTATAGGCTTTGACTTGAACAAAAAAAAGATAGAGCTTTATAAAAGCGGAGTTGACCCGACAAAAGAGGTCGGCGACGAAGCAATAACCGAATGTAATGTAGATTTCACAGACGATGCCTCAAAGCTTAAAGAGGCAAAATTTCATATAGTTGCCGTTCCGACCCCTGTCAACAGCGACCATATGCCGGATCTTACTCCCGTTGAAAGCGCAAGTCGTGTGGTCGGTCAAAATCTTACAAAAGGCAGTGTTGTTGTTTTTGAGTCAACAGTTTATCCCGGTGTAACAGAAGATGTGTGTGTGCCGATAATAGAAAGAGAATCGGGGCTTAAATGCGGCACGGATTTTAAAATCGGCTATTCACCGGAGAGAATAAACCCGGGCGACAAGGTTCACAGACTTGAGACGATAGTTAAAATCGTTTCGGGTATGGACGATGAAACTCTTGAAACGGTTGCAAGGGTTTATGAGCTGGTTGTGGCGGCGGGCGTTCACCGTGCAGAGTCAATAAAAGTCGCCGAAGCCGCAAAGGTAATAGAAAACAGCCAGCGCGATATAAACATTGCCTTTATGAATGAACTTTCAATAATGTTTAATCGCATGGGCATAGATACCAAATCCGTATTGGAAGCCGCGGGAACAAAGTGGAATTTTTTAAAGTTTTATCCCGGGCTCGTCGGCGGTCACTGCATAGGCGTTGACCCTTACTATCTCACATATAAGGCGGAGGAGAGAGGCTATCACAGCCAGGTTATTCTTGCCGGCAGAAGAATCAACAACTCAATGGGCAAATTTGTTGCCGAAAATCTTGTCAAAAATCTCATAAAAGCCGATTGCCATGTCAAAAAAGCGCACGTTGCTCTTTTGGGCTTCACATTCAAAGAGAATTGCCCTGATACAAGAAATACGCGCATAGTGGATATATATAACGAGCTTAAAGAATACGGCATTGAGCCTGTTGTTGCGGACCCCGAGGCGGATGCCGCCGAGGCGGAGAGAGAATACGGCATAAAATTGACGGATATAAAAGACATTAAAAATGTTGACGCCGTTATTCTTGCAGTTGCACACAACAAATTTAAAGAGATGACGGCGGCGGATATTGCTTCGCTGTTTAAAAATGAACCTAATAACAAAAAGGTATTTCTTGATATAAAAGGACTTTTTGACAGAAAAGAATTTGAATCTGCCGGATATAATTATTGGCGCCTTTAATTTAATACAAAAATAAGAAAGGAGGAGGTTGAGATGAACAGCGGCAAAGCAAACGCGGTAGAACGGCTTACACTTATAATATTTGTCATATTGCAAACGGTGGCGTTCTATTTTGTGTGGCGAACCGAATATAATCCCATGCTTGCCTCCTCATATCTTTTTAAGGGCAATACGCTTATGATTTTGATTTACGGCGTTGTTGCCGCGCTTTGTTACAAAGCTTTAGAGGCTTTTAAACTCATTTTAAATTCCGCATATAATCTTGCCGTATCTCACATTATCTCAAATGTGTTTATTGATTTTATAATATACGTCATTTTGATAATTGTTTTCAGAGGCTTTACAACGCCTGTGCCGATGCTGAAGCTTCTCGCTATAAACATTTTGATTTCGGCGCTGTGGATTCCGCTGTGCAAGCTTGTGTTCAAAAAAATATTGCGCGGCTCAAAGAGCATTTTATTTTATACGATAGACGACCCCAAAAGACTAAAGAAAAAATTAGATAAAAGAAAAGACAGAATTTCGGTAGAAAAATTTGTTAAGATAGAGTCTGTAAAAGACATAAAATCAGAATATCTTGACGGCTTTGAATGTGCCGTTATCGCATATATGCCGAGCAATTTCAGAAATGAGCTTTTAAAGCTCTGCTTTGAAAAAAATGTGGAAGCGGTTGTATTCCCCAAGGTTTCGGATGTTTTGATGCGCGGCGCAAAAGAACTTAATATTTATAATCAGCCGATGTTTATTTTGGGCAACTCCTATATCAGCCCGTTCCAAAGGTTTTTAAAAAGAGCGTTTGATATAGCTTTTTCCGCATTGGTTATTGTTGTGTCAAGCCCCATAGTGCTTGCCGTTTCTTTGGCTATAAAAATTGAGGACGGCGGTCCTGTGTTTTATAAGCAAAAAAGGTGCAGCATTAACGGAAAAGAATTTGTTATATATAAATTCAGAAGTATGATTGTTGACGCCGAAAAAAATTCGGCGGCTCAGCTTGCCTCAAAGGACGATAAAAGAATAACCAAAGTCGGCAAATTCATAAGACCTACCAGAATAGACGAGCTGCCGCAGTTTATCAACATAATAAAAGGTGAAATGTCCGTTGTGGGTCCCAGACCCGAAAGAAAAGAGCTTATTGAAAAATATTCAAAATATGTTGAAGCTTTCCCTTACAGAACAAAGGTCAAGGCCGGGCTTACCGGCTATGCTCAGATAATGGGCAAATATAATTCAAACCCTTACAACAAACTGCTTTATGATTTGATTTATATTCAAAAATTCTCTGTTATACTTGATTTGAAGCTCATTTTGATGACGGTAAAAATTATGTTTGTCAAAGACAGCACAGAGGGTGTGGATGAAGAGTTCGACGAGTTTATGGAATGTTTTAAAAAAACTTTGCCGGAACTTTCAAAAGACGAAACGGATTGATTTTGATATGAGTTATTCTGTATATATGGAAACCTTTGCGCTCATCGTTATGTGCTTTGTGTATCTTCATGTCAGTGCGGGTGCAAAGGGTGAAAAGAAAAAGAAAACATTTAGGGCTTTGTGCGCTTTGGCATTTTGTGTTTTTGCGGCAATACTTCTTTATCTTGCAATATTCAAAAGAGCAGGGCATTTCGAGCAGAGAAGCTTATCGTTTGCTCCGTTCTCTTGCTATCATACGGTGCTGACGGTTTATAATTCTTTTGACTCTTATAAGCTGATTTTAGACAACATACTTGTTTTTGTGCCGTTTGGTATGCTATTTCCGAATTTGCCGGGTAAAAACCGAAAGCATAAGCTCCTTATAAGTGCGGCGGCAGGCATGGCTTTTAGCGTGATGATAGAGTCTGTACAATATGCTTTTTCACTCGGCTGCACAGAGCTTGACGATGTTATAAACAACACGATAGGCACCATAGTCGGCTGCGGAATTTTTGCACTCGGCGAAAAGATTAGCCGAAACGGCAAAAAAACCGTTTTGCAGCCGGGCTGGCAAAAATGCCTTATACCTGCGGCGGCTGTTTGCGCTGTGATGTTTTTTATGGATGTTTACAGAGAGTATATTTTATTCGGCAAGATGTGATTGAGGCTTTGCTTTAAGAAAGGAAAGAGAAATGGAAGATTTGATTTTAAAAAAGCGCGTTTTCGGCGGTTTTGACCCCGACAGCGTCATAGACTATATAACTTCTCTCAAGGCAGAAAATGAAAAATTAAAAAAAGAGCTTGCTGCAAGGTCTGCCGATAAAAGCAAGGACGACAATTTTCAAGCAATAATAAACGAGCTTAATAATGAAATTATAAGGCATAAAAACGAAAAGACAGAGCTTAAAAAAGAAATAGATTTGCTCAAAGAAAAATGCGAAAAAGCCGAGCAGTCCTCATGTGCCGAAAATTCAAAAATCGCCGTTGAGTCGTTAAATCTTGCGAACCATTACGTTCGCTCTGCCGTGAAGATTTCGGGTGAGGTTACAGATAATACGGTGCAAAAGGCAGAAAAATCCAAGGAGGTTTTAGAAGGCTCGCTTGACACCATTGATGAGTTCGAGGATACCATGGTTCTGCTCAGAAAAAGAATAGACGACATGATGCGGTCTTTTGATGATATTTCAGACACGTTCGGCTCTTTAAAAAAATATGAAGATTTAAGCGTAGAACCCCCAATAAAGAGCGACGGTGTTGAGCTTTCACTTGCAGAGTAATATTAAAACAGTCGGGTGACCGGCTGTTTTGCATAATAGTCGGTATTTTGTTACTTTTATACCATAATGTTATAACGGCACAGGTGTTGAAAAGCACTGTGCACTATTGTATAATTCAAGAAGCAGGAGGTGCGTTGTATGACTGATAAAAAAATAAATCTTTCTTTAATTGACCCCGTACTTAGCGAGTATAAGGGAGTAAAAGGCAGTCTTATAACAATTTTGCAAAAAACACAGGATGTTTACGGCTACTTGCCGCAGGACGCGATTAAATATATTTCTGAAGTTACAGAAATTCCGCAGTCCAAAATCATCGGTGTTGCAACGTTCTATACACAGTTCAGATTTGAACCGGTCGGCAAATATATGATAATGCTTTGCCAGGGTACCGCGTGCCATGTAAACGGCTCTAAGATGATAGAACAGACCGTAAAAGAAGAACTCGGAATTGAGGACGGTCAGACCACACCCGACGGGCTTTTTTCGCTCAAATGCGTAGCCTGCCTCGGCTGTTGCAGTCTTTCGCCGGTTATGATGATAAATTCCGACACTTACGGCTCTTTAACACCCGAAAAGACTAAAAAAATACTCAGAGAATTAAGGGAGGCGGAAAAATGAAAATCCTTGTAGGAGAGGGCAGCTGCGGCATTGCCGCCGGCGCAGAGAAAGTTTATTCCGCACTTCAAAAAGCTCTCGCAGGCACGGCTCATACGCTCGGCGTTACGGGCTGTATCGGTATGTGCTATCTTGAGCCTATTGTAGATGTTTATCCCGACGGCGGTGAGGTTATCCGCCTTGTGAGAGTGAAGCCCGAGGACGCGGAAAAAATCTTGGCATTTTTGAATGACGGCAGCGAAGAGCATATAAAAGACCTTGTTGTGTCCGAAGAAGATTCGCAGTTTCTTAAAAAGCAGACAAGAATAGCTCTGCGCCGCTGCGGAATTATCGACCCGAACGAAATTTCCGACTTTCTTAAAAACGACGGATATACCGCCCTTAAAAAAGTGCTCGGCGGGATGACGCCCGAACAGGTAATAGACACTGTTAAGATTTCGGGGCTTGCAGGCAGAGGCGGAGCAGGATTCCCGACTTGGTTCAAGTGGAACGCCGCAAGGCAGAGCGCGGGCGATGAAAAATATCTTATCTGCAACGCGGATGAGGGCGACCCCGGCGCGTTTATGGACCGTGCGGTCATAGAGAGCGACCCTCACAATCTTATCGAGGGTATGCTCATAGCCGCCTATGCAATCGGCGCAAAGCACGCTGTTGTTTATGTCAGGGCAGAGTATCCGCTTGCAATCAAAAGACTTGAAAGAGCCATTAAGCAGGCGCAGGAGAACGGCTATCTCGGCGAAAATATTCTCGGCAGCCCGTTCTCGTGCGATATGAGAATAAAGGCAGGCGCAGGCGCGTTTGTTTGCGGTGAAGAGACCGCACTTATAGAATCCCTTGAGGGCAGCCGCGGTATGCCGAGGCTCAAGCCTCCGTTCCCGGCGCAGTCGGGTTACTGGCACAAGCCCTCCAATATAAACAATGTCGAAACCTTTGCCAATGTTTCGTGGATTATAAATAACGGCGGCGAGGCTTTTGCCGCGATGGGTACAGAGAACTCAAAGGGAACAAAGGTGTTTGCGCTCACAGGCAAAATCAAGCGCGGCGGACTCGTTGAGATACCCATGGGCAAAACTCTTCGCGATGTAATATTTGACATCGGCGGAGGAATGAAAGGCACAAAGAAGTTCAAAGCCGTGCAGATGGGCGGCCCCAGCGGCGGCTGTATTCCGGCAGAGCTTATAGATACGGTTATTGATTACAAAGCCTTGGGCGCAACAGGCGCAATAATGGGCTCCGGCGGAATGGTCGTTATGGACGAAGATACCTGCATGGTGGGCATGGCAAAATTCTTCCTCGATTTTACCGCAAAAGAGTCCTGCGGCAAGTGCGTTCACTGCCGAATAGGCACAATGCGTATGCTCGAAATTCTTGAGAGAATAACCGAGGGCAAGGGCAAAGAGGGCGATATAGAATTGCTCGAGGAACTTTGCTCCTCAATCAAAGACGGTGCGCTTTGCGGTCTCGGTCAAACAGCGCCGAACCCCGTTCTCACAACCATACGCTATTTCAGAAACGAGTATGAGGATCACATCAAAAACAAAAAATGCTCCGCAGGCGAGTGTACGGCGCTTGTGAAGTATTCGATAGACCCGTCCGCTTGCCGCGGCTGCACTCTCTGCGCGAGAAATTGCCCGGTCAAAGCAATAGAGGGCGAGGTCAAAAAGCCGCACAGCATCAATACTATGGTTTGTGTTAAGTGCGGCAAGTGCAAATCTGTTTGCAAATTCGGCGCAGTTAAGCTGAGCTGAGAAAGGAGCCGAAAATATGCCTGAAATGATAAATCTTACGATTAACGGAATTGCCGTTACAGCCCCTGCCGGTTCAACCATACTTTCTGCCGCAAAGGATAACGGAATTTTTATCCCCACACTTTGCCATGACGACCTCACCGAGGCGTACGGAGCGTGCGGACTTTGCGTTGTTGAAGCCGAGGGAATACCGAAGCTTCTCAGAGCCTGCTCTGCAAAGGTATCAGAGGGCATGGTAATTCACACCGAATCCGAAAGAGTTATAAAAACAAGAAAAACCGCGCTGGAGCTTATTATGTCGGCTCATGACGGCGACTGCAAAGCTCCCTGCTCGCTTGCCTGCCCTGCGGGCACCGACTGCCAGGGCTATGTCGGCCTTATAGCAAACGGCGATTTTGACGCTGCACTGAAGCTTATAAAAGACAGAATTGCTCTGCCTGCCTCAATAGGCAGAATTTGTCCGCACCCGTGCGAAAAAGCGTGCCGCAGAGCTTTGGTAGAGGAGCCGATAAACATTGCACAGCTCAAAGCTTTTGCCGCGGATATGGACAGGAAAAGCGAAAAATCCTATGTTCCCTCGGTGGAGCCGGATACGGGCAAAACCGTCAGTATAATCGGCGGCGGCCCCGGCGGACTTACGGCGGCATTTTTCCTGCGCCGCAAGGGCCACAGGGTTAAAGTATATGATATGATGCCCCACATGGGCGGTATGCTCAGATACGGAATACCCGAATACCGTTTGCCGAAAGAAATTCTCGACGCAGAGGTAAAAATGATAGAATCTCTCGGCGTTGAGATGATAAATAATATAAAAATCGGCAAAGATATTTCTTTTGATGAAATTAAAAAGGCGAGCGACGCGGTCGTTATCGCGGTCGGCGCATGGCGTTCAAGCCCGATGCGCGTTAAGGGTGAAGACCTTGACGGCGTTTACGGCGGAATTGATTTTCTCAGAAATGTTATTCTCGGCTCCGCTCCCGAAATCGGCGATAAAGTCGCGGTCTGCGGCGGCGGCAACACCGCAATGGACGCTTGCAGAACGGCGGTAAGGCTCGGCGCAAAAGAGGTTTATGTTGTATATCGCCGCACAAGAGACGAAATGCCTGCCGAAAAGGCAGAAATTGACGAGGCGGAGGAAGAGGGAGTCGTTTATAAATTCCTCACTAATCCCTCAGAGATACTCGGCAAAAACGGCAGAGTAACCGGCATTAAGCTTCAGGTTATGCAGCTCGGCGAGCCGGACGAGGGCGGCAGGCGCAGACCTGTTCCGGTTGAGGGCAAGTTTGAAGAGATTAAGGTTGATTCCGTAATTATGGCAATCGGTCAAAAGCTCGACCCCGACTCTTCTATGGGCGCAGAACTTACCGGCCGCGGCACAATATCCGCCGATGAAGAGACGTTTATGACAAATCTTGACGGCGTGTTCGCAGTGGGCGACGCAACAAACAAGGGTGCTTCAATAGCCATTGAGGCTGTCGGCGAGGGCGAAAGAGCCGCAAAGGTGATAGATTCTTACTTGAACGGTGCAGAGCTTCGCGCAAGAAAGCCCTATCTTTCAAAGCGAGAGGTCACTGCCGATATGCTTTCTTCAAAGCCGAAGCATCAGAGAGTTAAAATGTCACAGCTCCCCGCACAGGAGAGAAAGCATAATTTTAAAGAGGTCACAAAGCCCTACACCGCAGAGGAGGCAATGAAAGAGGCGAGCAGATGCCTTGAGTGCGGCTGCCGCGAATACTTTAAGTGCCGCCTTTTGAATATGGCAAATCTCTATGACATTGACCCCGAAAAATTCAAAGGTAAGCTGCCTCAGCCTTACACGGCAAATTCAAACGAGTTTATACAGCGCAACACATCAAAGTGCATTTTGTGCGGACTGTGCGTGCGCTCATGCTCGGAGGTTATGAATATCAGCGCAGTGGGTCTTGTCGGCAGAGGATTTAAAACAGACGTTTCAACGCCGTTCAGTCTGCCGCTTAATGAGGTCGGCTGCACAAACTGCGGACTTTGCGTTGAGCTTTGCCCGACGGGAGCTCTCACAGAAAAGAGCGCGCTCAAAAAGCAGGTTCCGCTTGATGAGGATTATAAGCTTGTCTCATGCGATATTGACGGCAAAAAGTGCGAGTTTAAGCTCTCTTTCTATAACGGCAAGCTGTTAAGGGCTGTTCCGCACGATGACAACGCAAGGCATTGCAATCTTTCGAGAAAAGAAATTTTCAAAAAATTTGCCGACGCTTGACAACAAAATTTTCTTGTGATACAATAAGCCAAATTGAATATTCAAAGGCTATGAAGAGAAGCAGTAGCATTTATGATTCCGAACAGAAAGCTGCCGGCAGATGAGAGGCGCGCGGATAGTTTTTGTGAATTCATCTCGGAGCTGCGCACCGAACGGCATTCGCTCAGTAGACTGCGACGGCAGCACCCCGTGACCGAGTGCGAGAGTATCGCTTTTGCTGTACTCAATGAGGCGCTCTGCGTGAGCCGAGCGTGAATTAAAGGTGGTAACACGGTTCGACCCGTCCTTTTAAATAAAGGACGGGTCTATTATTTTTATTGACAGGAGTGTGCTTAAATGGAGGAAAAAATCAGAGAACTCAAAGCTCAGATTGAAGAAAAAACCGGCAGTGTTCCCGGTATCGAAGAGCTTAAAGAAATTCGCTTCAATTATTTGAGCAAAAACGGAGCAATCCCCGCGCTTATGAAACAGCTCGGTTCACTTTCTAAAGAAGAAAGACCGGCGGTGGGCAAGCTTATAAACGAGTTTAAGGCATGGGCAACAGAACGCTTTGACGAGCAGGAAAAACGTCTTAGCCAAAAGGCTCTTGAGATGAGATATGAAAGAGAACAGATTGATGTAACAATGCCTGCAAAAAAACATCACACAGGCACTGTGCACCCTGTTACCCTTGTCAGAAACGAGCTTACGGACGCATTCGTAGGCATGGGCTTCACTGTGTTTGAGGGACCAGAAATCGAAGACGATTTTCATAACTTCACCGCCCTTAATGTTTCTGCCGACCATCCGTCAAGAGATAAGCAGGATACTTTCTATATAAACGACGATTTGCTTTTGAGAACCCACACCTCACCCGGTCAGATTCACTCAATGCAGACCTTAAAGCCGCCGTTTAAAATCGTATCTCCCGGCAGAGTTTTCCGCTGTGACGACGACGGAACTCATGCCCCGATGTTCCACCAGATGGAGGGTCTTGTCATAGACAAAAACCTTTCTCTGTGCGACCTTCAGGGACTTCTTGACACGCTTGCAAAAACCGTTTTTGACAAGGACACAAAAACACGTTTCCGCCCGTCGTTCTTCCCGTTCACAGAGCCGAGCGTTGAGGTTGACGTTACCTGCTGCGAGTGCCACGGTGCAGGCTGCCGCCTTTGCAAGGGCACAGGCTGGATTGAAATTCTCGGCGGCGGCGTAGTAAACCGCAATGTTATCAAAAACTGCGGACTTGACCCCGACGAGTGGACGGGTCTTGCATTCGGCACGGGTCTTGACCGTGTTGCAATGCTTAAATACGGTGTAAACAACATTCACCTGCTTTATGACGGTGATGTAAGAATACTTGAGCAGTTCAGAAAGTGAGAGGTGATTTAATATGTATTTACCGATTAGCTGGTTAAAAGAAATGGTAGACCTTGACGGTGTTTCATCTCAGAAGATAGAGGACAGCCTCTTCTCCTGCGGACTTGAGGTAGAAGAAAAGCTTCCCGTTGCAGCCGATATTGACGGCATAAAAGTCGGCGTCATAAAAGAAATAACACCTCACCCGGATTCTGACCATATGGTTATCTGCGTTGTTGACTGCGGTGAGTTCGGCACCGATATTCAGATAGTTACAGGCGCACCCAACGTAAATGTGGGCGATCATGTGCCTGTTGCGCTCCCCGGTGCAAAGGTTTACGGCAGAAGCAAGGGCGATTCATCTGCCCCCGCCGAGGTTGTCACAATCAAAAAAGGCAAGCTCAGAGGCGTTGAATCCGACGGTATGCTTTGCTCGGGTGAAGAACTCGGCATAGATGACGATTGGTATGACGGCGCTTCGGCCTACGGCATAATGATGCTCGGCTCGGACGCACTTCCCGGTGCAGACGTCAAGAGCTATCTTGGGCTTGATGATGAAGTGTGGGATATTTCGGTCACTGCAAACCTTGCACACTGCCAGTATGTTTACGGCGTAGCGAGAGAGCTTGCGGCTTCTCTCGGCAGAAAGCTCAATGAGCCCGCACTTGATTTTACAGCCGTACCCGAAGCGAATAACGACAAAGTCAGCGTCAGCGTGCTTGCACCCGACCTTTGCCCCAGATACATCGCGCATTTCGTCAAGGATGTTAAAATTGAGCGTTCACCCGTTTGGATGCGCCGCAGACTTAAAATGTGCGGAATAAATTCCATAAGCTCGTTTGTTGATATAACAAACTATGTTCTCGTTGAAATGGGTCAGCCCATGCACGCGTTTGACATGGCAAATGTGGCGGGTGAAAAAATAATTGTCAGACGTGCCGAGAACGGCGAAAAAATAACTACTCTTGATGAAAAAGAGTTCACCTTAAATTCAGAAAATCTTGTTATTTGCGACGGCGACAAGCCCGTTGCGCTCGCAGGTATAATGGGCGGACTCAACTCCGAAATCAAAGACACCACCAAGGACGTTTTGTTTGAGGCGGCAAAGTTTGAGCGCGGCAATATCCGCCGTTCTTCCCGTGCTCTCGGTCAGAGCAGCGATTCATCACGCAGATTTGAAAAGGGCGTTGATGAGTATACAACAGGCATTGCCATGAGCAGAGCGCTTCATCTTGTGCAGGAGCTTAAATGCGGCACTGTTTCGGCAACCCATATTGATGTTGACGCAAACCCCGAGAGAGAAAATCAGAGCGTAACAACCACTTTCGGCGCAATCAATGCCGTTTTGGGTATTGAAATTGATAAAGACACCATAATAGATATACTTCGCCGCCAAAACTATGAGGTTACGGCGGACGGCGACAATATCACCGCAGTTGCGCCTGCTTACAGAACCGATATTGAGGGCAACGCGGCAGACCTCGCAGAGGACGTTATAAAGGTCTACGGCTATGAGCACATTGTGCCGAAGTTTATGACCAACGCGGCTATCACAAGCGGCGGACTCAACAAGGACCAAAAGAGACTCGGCAGAGTTAAAAATATGCTTGCCGCACAGGGCCTTTGCGAGACAATCAACTATTCTTTCTACTCCCCGGCGGAGCTTGATTTGCTCAGATTCCCCGAGGATGCAGAGGAGAGAAACGTTGTTTATATCAGCAATCCCCTCAGCGAAAATTATTCTGTAATGCGTTCGGTGCTTGCACCCACAACCGTCAGAATTTTGTCTCACAACATGAAACGCGGCAACGATTCCGCACGCATATATGAGATTGCGAATATCTTTGTTCCGCATGAGCAGCCCGTTGTCACTGCTCCCGAAGAAAAGCTTACTTTAAGCTTCGGTGTTTACGGCGAAGATGAAGATTTCTTCACCGCAAAGGGTGCGTGCGAGGCACTTGCAGAAGAGCTCGGCTTGAAGTTCAGCTATTCACAGAGCAAAAAGCCGTTCCTCCACCCCGGTGTTTGCGCCGAAATTAAATGCGGCGGCAAAAAAGTCGGCTGGATAGGTCAGCTCTCATATGAGGTTGCCGAGGCGGCGGAGATAACCAAAAACTGCTATTTGGCAGAACTTGATTATTCTCTTTTGAATAAGCTTGCGGTTGACGATTATAAATATGCTCCCGTTTCACAGTTCAGAAGCGTCAAGAGAGACCTTGCCCTTGTTGCCGATGAAAGCACAAGATGCGGCGATGTTGAAGATGTTATACGCTCTGCCTGCAAAGCTGTTACTGATATTAAGCTTTTTGATATATACAGAAGCGCGGCAATCGGCGTCGGCAAAAAGAGCATGGCGTTCACGCTCACACTTGCCTCCGGTGATACAGAGCTTTTGCCCGAAGAAGCAGATAAATATATCTCAAAAATATTAAAGGCACTTGAATATAAGCTCGGCATAAAACTCAGATAAATAAATTAAATCCTTTCTCCACACGGGGGAAGGATTTGTTTTTTCGTAGCAGAAACACCATGTAGGGAGGTGCGGCGAAGTCGTGACGGAGGGGGGTTACTTCATCAAGAACAAAAATTTCGGAACACCCGGTTATATGAACTATGCCGCCCGAACACATAAAAAATCAAATCAATAAATATAGTTTCATTAGTAAAGTTTGTTTGACTAAATACCGAAAAAATGTTAAAATAATGGCATAGTAATGATCGGAGGCGATGCGGTGTCACGTTTTACAAGAGATGCGATAAAGGACTCTTTTATTAAAATGCTCGGAGAAAAGCGCCTTGACCACATCACGGTCAAGGATATTGTTGTTGACTGCGGAGTCAGCAGAAAAACGTTTTATTATTATTTTGAAGATATATATGACTTGCTTGAGAAGTGCATGGCAGACCTCACGCGCGAGTCGTTGGAACATGTTGTTGACCTGGAATCCTTTGAAAAAGAGCTTTTAAAGCTCGTAGAGTTTGTCATGAACAACAAAAAGGCTGTGTATCACCTATATTATTCTCTCAGCCGAGAGACGTTGGAGGATTACTTGTTTAACAGTTCCATTGTTCCCATAAAAGAGGTTGTAAGGCACAGGGCAATCGGCACAGGCTGCAGTGAAGAGGATATAGAAATACTCAGCAAGCTTTGCGCCAATGCTTTTACAAGCTGCGTCCTCAGATGGATTAAAGAGGGCATGAAGACAGATTTTGAGTATGTTTTAAGAAAAATATCCGTTATGTTTGACGGAGCATTTACTGCCGCGCTTAAAAATGCCGCAGATTATGATAAGAAAAAAATGTAACATTTGAGCCGCCGTGTGAGAGTTTGACACACAGCGGCTTTTTTGTCCGTTTTATTATTCTGCTGCCGATGATATTATAATTAACGATAACAGAATTCTGCCGTAATTTGTGGCAGAAATAAAAAGGAGTGCATTTTTATGAAGCTCATAAGATGTGCAAAAACAGGCTACATCGTGAGCGCGGTTGCCTTCATAGCCCTCGGGCTGATACTGACAATATGGCCGGAGATGTCTATGATAACCATAAGCTATGCCGCGGGTGCAATAGTGCTCGCGAGCGGAATCGTGAGAATAGTGGGCTACTTTTCAAAAGACCTTTATTCTTTGGCGTTTCAGTTTGATTTGGCGCTCGGCATATTCACGGTGCTTATCGGTATCGTATTTTTGCTTCATCCGCAGTGGCTCATATCGGCAATACCTTTCTTTGTCGGCATTTTTGTTTTGGTCAACGGGCTGTTTACCTTTCAGACTTCGCTTGATTCAAAACGCTTCGGAATGAAGTATTGGTGGGTAATGCTGATTTTTTCGGTGCTTTCGAGCATTTTAGGCATTGTGCTTATAACCGACCCGTTTACGAGCGCGGGAGTGCTGACAATACTTATCGGTGTAACAATGATGTGTACCGGTATAGAAAAGCTTTTTCTTGCGCTTTATACCATTGTTATAAAGAAAAAGAACAAACACGGCGGCGAATATATTGAAACCGACTGCCGCAATATTGACGAAGATAAAGAACGGAGGCTTTAAGCTTGAAAGAAATCGGAAAACTTTCGGAGTGGATAACACGCCACCCGAAGTTTATTATGACTGTTGCCCTCATTTTGCTGATACCGGCTATCATAGGCTATTTGCTCACGGGTGTAAACTATGATATTCTTTCATATTTGCCGGATGACATCAATTCGGTTCAGGGCGAACAAATACTTGACGAATCGTTCCATAACGCTTCGAGTGCGATGCTTGTAATAGAAAATTTTGACGACAAAGACGTTGTTGCGCTCAAAGAAAAGATTATGAAGATTGACGGCGTAACAAACGTCACATGGACAGACAGCGTTATTGACACCACTGTCCCGAACAGCTCGCTTCCGAGCTTTTTGAGAAAAATCTTTTATTCTACCGACGGCAAATCAACATTGATGCTTATAAATTTTGATTCGGCAAGCGCGTCAGACAGAACAGGCTCTGCGATAAAGCAAATCCGTTCCGTGATGAACAAGCAGTGCTTTTTGAGCGGTATGTCGGCAGTGCTGACAGACACAAAGGACCTTGCGGATTCGCAGGCACCTATTTATATAGCATTTGCAATAGCCCTTGCGCTTGTTGTTATGTCTTTCACAATGGATTCTTGGGTTCTGCCGTTTGTGCTTTTGGCTTCGCTCGGCATAGCGGTTGTTTATAACATGGGTACCAACCTGATATTCGGCGAAATATCGTTTATAACAAAGAGTATAGCCGCGATATTACAGCTCGGTGTTACCATGGATTATTCGGTATTCCTTATAGACAGATTTAATGAGGAGCAAAGATATACCGATGACCGTTCGCTTGCAATGGGCAGAGCGGTTGCAAAAACTTTCACGGCACTCATGGGCAGCTCGCTGACAACGGTTTTCGGCTTCCTTGCAATGTGCTTTATGACATTGACACTCGGCTTTGATATTGGTATAGTTATGGCAAAGGGCGTTGCGTTCGGCATTCTGACCGTTGTTACGGTTTTGCCGTCAATGGTGCTTCTGCTTTACAAGCCCATATACCGCTTCCGTCACAAACGCTTCGTGCCGAAATTTAACGGACTTGCAAGCTTCACAACAAAGCACCGCAGAGTTTTTGCAATAATTCTTTTGGTTTTGCTTGTGCCCGCATATCTCGCACAGAGCAATGTCAGCAAATATTATGATGTTGTTTCGGGTATGCCGCAGGATTTGGACTCGATAGTGGCTCTCAACAAAATGAAAGAAGAGTTCAACATGGCAAACACGCACTTTGTTGTTATTGACGATGATGTTCCGGACGGCAAAGTGAACTCGATGATTCAGGATATTAAAGAGATTGACGGAATAGAAACGGTTGTTGCGCTGGGCGAATATGTCGGCGCGGGCATACCGAAATCCATAATCCCCGAATCGGTTAAATCCATTGCCGAAAAAGACGGCTACCAAATGATGATGATAAATTCGGACTATTCGACCGGTACGGATGAGCTTAACGCTCAGATAGACGAGATGAACAATGTCATAAGCAAATACACCGACAGCGGTTATCTCACCGGCGAAGGCGTTCTCACAAAAGACCTTATAAGCATAGCAAATAACGACTTTGTTGTTACAAGCATCATCTCTACCGTGGCGATATTTATTCTTGTTGCGATATGCTTCAAGTCAATATCAATACCTTGCATACTGGTGCTTATGATAGAGCTTTCGATTTGGATTAACATCGGACTTTCATACCTCATGGGCACAGAAATATCGTTCATCACACCCACGGTTATCAACTGCGTGCAGCTCGGCGCAACGGTTGACTACGCAATACTTATGACAACGAGGTTCCGTGAAGAAATCCGGTCCGGCAAAGATAAAAAGACCGCAATACACGACGCCGCGGCATCATCCTGCACGTCAATATTCCAGAGTGCGCTCGTTTTCTTCAGCGCAACAATAGGCGTTTATTTCATCTGCGATATAAAGATGATAAAAGAAATCTGCGAACTTCTTGCAAGAGGTTCATTCATCAGCGCAATAATGATAATGCTTGTTTTGCCGCCCGTGCTTTATATTCTTGAGGGCGTCATAAATAAAACGACATATAAATGGAGAGTATCTGATAAGGAGAGTGCAAAAAATGAAAATTCTTAAAAGAAGCATCGCACTTGTTCTTTGTGCCGTAATGCTGCTTTCAATGTGTGCATGCGGTAAAAAGAAAGACGAGTCGTCGTCAAAGGACGACAATTCAAATACACAGGTTCAAACGGTTTCGTATACCGATCAGCCGTCTGCCGTAACAAAATCAGAAACGGTTTATGTTTCGATAGACTCCACCGGCAAAACCACCGCGACCACCGTTACCGACTGGCTTCACACCGACAAGGCAAAGGTAAAGGTTTATGATAAGAGCGACCTTGCCGATATAAAAAATGTTAAAACGTATGCCGACCCGGTAAAAGAGGGCGACTCCATTGTTTGGAATATGGACACAACAGACCTCTACTATACCGGCACAACCACAAAAGAAGCTCCCGTAAGCTTTGATATTAAATATTCGCTTGACGGCAAAGAGATGTCCGCAAAAGATATTGCCGGCAAAAAAGGTCATGTCGAAGTGACAATAACAATGAAAAATAATTGTTACGAAGACCGCACGGTAAACGGTAGAACACAGCGCGTATATCTGCCCGTGCTTGCCGCAGGCGGAACAATCCTCCCCGAGAGCACCTTCACAGGCATAGATGTCAAAAACGGACTTAAATTCGGCGACGGCACAAAGCAGATAGCTGCTGTTGCAGGTGCACCCGGACTTTGCGAGAGCCTCGGCATCACAAAGCAGGACGTTAAGGATATAGTAGGCCTTGAACTCAGCGACACATTTGTTATTTCTGCGGATACGGAATGTTTTGAGCTTTCAAACATATACTTTGCAGTAATACCTTTCACCTCTCTTGACCTTGATTTAATCGCTCCCGATTCGGTCAGCGGACTTGTAAACAACCTTGCTCAAATTAAAAAAGTATTTTCTTGTCTTGAAAATATGGATATAAGTAGTATAATAAACTTATTATCGGGTAATGCGGGCACGGTTGAGGAGCTCACCAAAACCATTAACGAGGCAATTGCTCTTTATGATAAAAATAAGGCTTTGCTAAAACTCGGTTCAAAATACTGCACAGACGACAACATGAAAGCTCTCAACTCACTTGCCTCTTCGCTTAACGATAAGGACTTTGCAAAAGGTCTTGAGCTTTTGAGCGGCACCAACCTTGACGCGGTTATAGAGAGCTTGCCGGAGGTCTCCAAAAATCTCGAAAAAATTGCTCCGCTTCTCAAAAACGAAACTCTCAGCAAGGCACTTGAAATTCTCAGCAGCTCTGTTATGGTTAAATTCTTTAAAGAACTGCCCGCACTCAGCGAGAGCCTTTCATCAATTCAGAAGCTCCTCGGCAACAAAGACGTTATGGATGCGATCAAAACCCTCAGCGACCCCTCTGTTGCCGCTATGCTGCAAAAGCTCCCGGGCGTTATGAAAGACGTTGAAGCACTCGCACCTTTAATGGGCGATTTGCAAAAGGATATGTCTGACCCCGAGGTTCAGAAAGCAGTAGAAAATCTGCCGCAGACCATGAAGGCCATTTCAAAGCTTTTGAATACGGTAGATAAAAACAGCGATGTTATTGATAAGCTCGTTTCGTTCGCTTCTGACGAAAACGTTAAAGAGCTTGTAGAAATTCTCGGCGAGTCCGATATTGACGTAGAAGAACTCAGCAAAAAATTCTCTTCACTTGTAGATAATGCAGACACGGTTGCCGCAAATGCAAAAGAGTGGCTCTCATTCGGCGAAAGCTACGGTGTTCTTACACAGAGCACAGACGCTCAGCAGACCAATGTTGTGTTCATTTACAACACACCCACAATAGATAAACCTGCCGTACAGGAAGAAAAGACCGAACAGGAAGAAACTCACTGGTACACAAGAATTCTTGACCTGTTCAGAAGAAAGGATTAGTTTTTATGGCATCAAAAAGAATATCCAAAACAGAAATGCTCAAAGAAATAAAACAGATGAATTCTTTCGGCACAAGACTGACGGGAAGCAAGGGTCAGCTTGATTTTATTGAGCATCTCAAGTCCGAAATCAGAGATATGGGGCTTGAGATTTACAGCGACCCGTTTTATTTTAAAAGATGGGAAGAGGACGAAGCTTCTTTGCAGATTTTCGGATTTAACGGTCCTGAGGATATTCAGATTTCATCGGTGTTCCCATATTCCGGCGAGACAAAAGAGAACGGTATAACATCAGAGCTCTATTATGTCGGCGATAAAATAAGCGGTTTTGCAGGTGCAAAAGACAAAATTGCCGTTGTAGAGATTTCAGAGATAAATTCCATACCCAGCGAGGTGGCTTTTGATAAGCGCTCATCTTACCCCGATGATGTTCAGCTCCCGGCAAATTATAACGGACCCGTTGCCACAACATTTGTTAAATTTCAGTATGCGCGCCTTGCAAAGCTTCGCGGCGCAAGAGCTGTTATATTTATCTGGAAGGGTATGAACAGCGACGCCGTAAAAGGTCAGTACCTGCCGTTTATACTTGATTATCAGGGCATACCCGCGGTGTGGGTCAGCGAAGATGTGGGCAAAACGGTACTTGAAGCGGCACAGGGTCACAGAACCGCAACCTTAAAGCTGACCGCAAAAACCGACAGGCACGCTTATACGGAAACATTCTATTGTATGCTCAAGGGCGAGAGCGACAAAGAGACAGTCATTGTCAACACTCACACCGACGGCACAAACTGCGTTGAAGAAAACGGTCCTGTTGCCATGCTTCAGCTTATAAAGGCTCTTAAAGATAAAAAATTAGAGAGAACGCATATATTTGTGTTTGTAACAGGTCACTTCCGCCTGCCGAGATTTAAAGATATTGACGGCGGCGGAATACAGGCAACGTCAAAATGGCTCGCCATGCACAGAGATTTGTGGGACGGCAAGCAGGGTCACCTGAAAGCGGTTGCGGGTGTTTCGATAGAACACCTCGGCTGCAAAGAGTGGTCGGTTGTTGACGGCGAATACAAAGAGACGGGACCTGTTCAGACAGAGCTTGTATACACAGGCAACATGACTCTTGACGATCTTTATATGGATACCGTTAAAGAGCGTGAAAATGTTAAGACTATGACGCTCAGAGGTCACAATTTTTTGCATTTCGGCGAGGGTCAGCCGCTGTTCAACGCCGGCATACCCGAAATATCGCTTGTAACCGCGCCGGATTATCTGTGTGTAGTCAGCGACAGCCATGAGATGGAAAAATTTGATATAGACCTCATGTATGACCAGACCAAGACTTTCTATTCCATAATTAAAAAGCTCGATACCATGAGCAAAAAAGAAATCGGCGATTGTGACAATTATTCATTGGTAACGGGCAAGAGCGTTTCGGGCAGAAGCGACATAAATATTTCTGCTCTTAAAAAGAAAGTTTTGTCTGTAATAAAAAAATAAACCGGGCAGGATGTGTATTTATGCTTAAAAGGATTATCTCGGCCGTGGTGCTTCTTGCACTCGTGGCAGTATGTTTTGTTTTATCAACCGAAACGGCTGTTTTGCTGATAGTCGTGTGCGGCGTTCTGTGCTGCTTTGAGCTGGGCAACGCACTTAAAAAGCTTGAGCGCAACCCGGTTGCACCGCTCGCATTTGCATTCGTTATCGGCTCGGCTTTGATAATATATTTTAAGCTGTCGCTTGTTTTGCTTGTGGCACTTTTAGGTGCGATATTCCTTGCAGATTTTGTAATCTGCATGGCTTCAAAAAAATATACCGCGCAGGATGCGCTCGCAACACTCGGTATGCTTATATATCCGTGTTTGCCGGTGGTTGCGGTTGTTTATATATGCACGCTGCCGTCGCCTTTGTGGGTGGTTGTTTTCCTCACGGGATTTTTAAGCGCGGTAAGCTGCGACACATTCGCACTCTTCGGCGGCATGGCGTTCGGCAAACATAAGCTTGCACCGACGGTCAGCCCCAAAAAGACTATTGAAGGCTCGGTTTCCGGCATGGTCGTCACCGTGGCAATCTCTGCCGGCGCATGGCTGCTGTTTAAAGATTATATAGACTGCAATATGTGGCTTTATATGCTCACGGTGCTTATCTGCACGGTAACATCTCAAATCGGCGACCTCTCCGCTTCGTTTATAAAACGAGAGGCGGGTATAAAAGATTTTGGCAATCTTATCCCCGGCCACGGCGGAATGCTTGACAGAATAGACAGCATAATTTTCTCGGTACCCACAGCGTATGTTTTTCTTTACCTGTTTGAGAAAATAAAGTGATAAAGGCGGATTATACCATGAAAAAACTACTTATGGTTTTTAACCCCAAGGCGGGCAAAAACAGCACAAGAGAAAAGCATGACGATATTCTTCGCGTGTTCAGAGAATACGGATTGGAAGTAACCGAAAAAACAACCACCTGCGTGGGCGATGCGACAGAAATAGTAAAACATAACCACAAAGGTCACGCGGCAATAATTTGCTGCGGCGGTGACGGCACGTTTAACGAGGTTATAAACGGAGTTATGGCATCGGGTGCGGATATTCCGATAATGTATATCCCCATGGGCTCAACAAACGACCTTGCAAACACCGTCGGAGTTACCAAAGATATAAACTCCCAGGTTGAGCTGTTTTTAAACGGCAGCATAAAAAGCTACGATGTCGGAAGCTTTAACGACACTCACTTTACATATGTTGCTTCATTCGGCGTAGGTACGGACGTATCTTATATGACCTCGCAGAAAATGAAAAATATTCTCGGTCATGCGGCATATATTTTAAACGGCTTTGTGTTTAATCTGCCGCACCAGATAAAAAATCTGAAGCCGCATCACATGGTTATAGAGTATGACGGCGGCGTTATTGACGATGATTTCTTCTTCGGCGCAATTTCTAACACAAACGAGGTTGCAGGCCTTTTTAAGTTTGATAACTGCGATGTTAAGCTCAACGACGGTTTGTTTGAGGTTATACTCGTAAGAAAGCTCAAAAATGTGCCCGATGCGTTCTATCTTCTCAAAAAGATAAGGGATCAGGATTATGACGGCGACAGAATTATCACATTCAAAACATCAAAAATGAAGATGATTTGCGATGAGGAGCTGGCATGGACTCTTGACGGCGAATTCGGCGGAAAGCACAGTATTGTAAATATCGGCATAGAGCCGAGCGCGGTTAAAATAGTTGCTCCGCACAGCAAATATTTTATATCCGATAAGCCTGTAAAGGACGAAGAGGAAAACGAAGACGTTTTTTATGAAGAAGAGCAGGAGCTTGCCAAGGCAGGCAGAAAATAAAACCCAACGGCAGTGGCAAAGATGTCACTGCCTTATTTTTTGGAAGCTCAGGATAATATTGTTAAAAAATTCACAAAATATTTTCTAAACATATTGATTTTGTTTTTTACTTTTGTTATAATAATTTCAGCGGCAGAGCAATGCCGTTTTTTAAAGGAATATTATGTTAAAAAATTAACAATCAGGAGGCTTTGTTATGGCACGTTTTACTTTACCGAGAGACATTTATCACGGCAAGGGAGCACTTGAAGCTCTCAAAAACTTCAAAGGCAAAAAAGCGATGATCTGCGTAGGCGGCGGCTCAATGAAGCGTTTTGGATTTTTGGACAAAGCGGTTTCATACCTTAAAGAAGCCGGCATGGAGGTTGAACTGTTTGAGGGTATAGAACCCGACCCGTCGGTTGATACGGTCATGAGGGGCGCAGAAGCCATGCTTAAATTTGAACCTGACTGGATTGTTGCCATAGGCGGCGGCTCACCCATTGACGCGGCAAAGGCAATGTGGATTAAATACGAGTATCCCGATATTACGTTTGATGAGATGTGCAAGGTTTTCGGCATACCCACACTTCGCAAAAAGGCACATTTCTGCGCCATTTCTTCAACATCGGGCACTGCAACAGAGGTTACGGCATTTTCTATAATTACCGATTATGAGAAAGGTATAAAATACCCGATTGCCGATTTTGAAATAACGCCCGACGTTGCCATTGTTGACCCCGAGCTTGCCGAAACAATGCCCAAAAAGCTTGTGGCACACACAGGCATGGACGCAATAACCCACGCGATAGAGGCTTATGTTTCTACCGCAAACAGCGATTATACGGACCCGCTCGCACTTTATGCAATCAAGATGATTCAAAATGATTTGGTCGGCTCTTATAACGGCGACATGTCAAAGCGCGACAGTATGCACAACGCCCAGTGCCTTGCGGGCATGGCATTCTCAAATGCACTGCTCGGCATAGTTCACTCAATGGCTCACAAAACCGGCGCGGCGTTTGCGGATTGCGGCGCACATATTATTCACGGCGCGGCAAACGCTATGTATCTGCCAAAGGTCATTGCCTTTAATGCAAAGGACGAGACTGCGGCAAAGCGCTATGCCGTTATAGCGGATTATATGGGTCTCGGAGGCGAAACTACCGGTGAGAAAATAAAGCTTCTCATAACATATCTTCGCCGGATGAATGATGATTTGAATATTCCGCACTCCATCGGCACTTACGGCGCAGACGGCTACCCCACAGAAAAAGGTTTTGTCCCCGAGGACGTATTCCTTGGAAGATTGCCAGAGATAGCCAAGAATGCAATCGGCGATGCCTGCACAGGCTCCAACCCGAGAATCCCGACGCAGGAGGAAATGGAAAAACTCCTCAAGTGTTGCTATTATGACACAGAAGTTGATTTTTAAACGTAAACAGATAAAGAGCCACAGTTTCGGCTGCGGCTCTTTTGTTATCTTTTCTGCAATTTTTTTGCAATGCAAAATATTATGAAAATGATTATATTTATAATAACTATCGTTGCGCCCGTGGGCAAGGTGTAGCCTGCCGGGCTGACATAAACGCACGAAACTCCGAGGCCGATAACAAAGCAGATTACCGAAATAATAACCGAGCTTATCGTCACGCTCAAAAACGATTTAAACACGCGCATTGAGCTTATCGCAGGGAAGATGATAAGAGCGGAAATTAAAAGCGCGCCCATAACCTTCATGCCCAAAACAATGGTTATTGCCGTGAGTATTGCTATTACGGTGTTATAAAGGTTGGTTTTAAGACCGCACGATTTTGTGAAAGACTCATCAAACGTAACGGCAAAAATTTTGTTATAAAACAGCACATACAAAATTATGACTGCGGCGCTCAGTGCAATGCTGAGGTATACGTCGCTCTCGGTCATTGTCAGGGGACTGCCGAAAAGATAGTTGCACACATCGGTGTTCATTCCGTTTGTGAAAGATATTATAACCGTGCCGACGGCGAGCGCACCGGAGGATATTATGCCTATTGCCGCGTCGCCCTTGAGCTTTGTGTTTTCACTCAGCCGCAAAAGGAAAAATGCCGAAACGACAACTATCGGTATTGAGATATAAAGCGAAGCGTCCGCCAAATTCAGCGCGGCGGCTATTGCCGTTGCACCGAAGCCGACGTGTGAAAGTCCGTCGCCTATCATAGAGTATCGTTTTAAAACAAGGCTCACGCCCAAAAGTGAGGCGCAAAGAGAGACGAGTATGCCTGCTATCAATGCACGCTGAACAAAAGTGAAGCCCGCAAAATAAGATAATTGCTCAAAAACATCAGCCATTGTCGTGCCCTCCCTTGATGCCGGCAAAGAACGGCGAATTTTTGTATTCTTCGGTCGTGCCGAAAAAGTGTGAATTGTGGTTCATATGCAGTATGTGATCTGCAATGCCGAGCACACCGGGTATGTCGTGCGATACCATAATTATCGCCATGCCGTTTTCGCGGTTAAGCTTTTTTATGGTGCTGTAAAGCTCGGCGGTAACCATGGGGTCAAGACCCGCCACGGGCTCGTCTAAGAGCAAAAGTCTGTCTGCGGCACACAAAGCCCTTGCCAGCAAAACACGCTGCTGCTGACCGCCAGAGAGCTCGTGATAGCATCTCTTCTTTAAATCTTCAATGCCGAGAAGACGAGCGTTCTTATCCGCAAGCGCACGCTCTTTTTTTGTGTAAAACGGACGAAGCCCCATTTTGTTGATACAGCCCGAGAGGATTATTTCGCTCACCGAAGCGGGGAAGTCCTTTTGAAGCTCGGTTTGCTGCGGAAGATAGCCTATTTCGTTTTGAAGAAGTCCGTCGCCGAATTTAATCTCTCCTCCCGAAAGCTTTATAAGAGAGAGTATTGCCTTGACGAGCGTTGTTTTGCCGGAGCCGTTTTCGCCCACAATGCAAAGCGCCTGACCTTTATCAACGCCGAAAGAGAGATTGTCTATTACCTTTTTGCCGTCATATGAGACGGATATATTTTTACATTCTATCAAAGCCATTTATTTTAACGCCTCTTCTATATTTTTAAGGTTTTGTTTCATAAGGGTTATATAAGTAACTCCGTTTTCAAAATCTTTTTTTGAAACATTGTGGCAGGAGTGAAGCATGAGCTTCTTTGCCCCGGTTGCCTCGCACAGGGTGTCGGCAACCTTTTGTGATGAAAATTCGGTGTAAAAAACCGCCGTCGTGCCTGTTTCTTTGATTTTTTTATCCAAAAACGCTATCGTTGCCGCGCTCGGGTCGCTCTCTGTTGAGCAGCCGGGGAATGCCGCGTAATACTTAAAGCCGTATTCCGCCTCTAAATATCTGAAAGGAAAACGGTCGGCAACTATGAGTGTATCGTTTGGTGTGAGAGCTTTTCTGTAAAGCGCGTCAAGCGAAAGCAGCTCTTTTTTATATTCTTCAAAATTTTGGGTGTATTTATCTTTGTTTTGCGGGTCGGCAGAGCAGAGCTTGTCTTTTATTTTTTCACTTATCAAAACAGCGTTCACGGGAGAAGTCCAAACATGCTCGTCATTTTCACCGTGCGCCTCTTCGTGCGAATCATGCGAATGGCGCATACCCTCGATATCTTCTTCGCCCAAAAGCTCAACGCAGTCGGTCATTTTGAGGGTGTTGATTTCGCCGCTGTCAAATGTTTCAAGCAGCGATTCAACCCATTCGTCAGATTCACCGCCGAGATAGATAAACAGGTCACATTCTTTGATTTTTGCCATGTCCCTGACTCCCGGCTCATATGAGTGCGGCTCTGTGCCGGGGGTTATGAGCATAGATACTTCGGCGCCGTCAACTCCCTCGCAAATTTTTTTCGCAAAGTCATATGACGGAAAGATGCTTGATATAACACTGATTTTGTCACCGCTCGGTCTTATGTCGGCGCAGGCTGTTAGAGAAAACAGAATTACGGCGGCAAGCATTAAAGATAAAAATTTTTTCATTTTGTTGCCTTTCTGCAATTTTTGCAATAGCCGTAAAGCGTGGTGTTGGTGTTGTCTACCAAAAAATCGAAGTCTTTTTCAATGCTGTCCTCCGCACTTTTTAAAACAGGGGAATTTATGTGAAAAAGCTCGCCGCAGCCTATGCACTTCATATGAAAATGGTCACATTCTCCGCAGGGGTTATATTGATATGTGGGTCCCGAGCCGGGTGAACTAAACTTTTTGATTGTGCCGTCTTTCACAAACTGAGACAGTGCGCGGTAGACCGTTGCTTCGCCGATGTTTATATTTTTATCCGATATTATCTCACGCGAGGTGAAGCATTTGCCGGGGTTGCTCTTGAATAAATCGAGCAAGGTTTGTTTTTGCTTCGTATGATATGATTTTTCTTCTTTCATAAAAATTACTCCAATTTGATAGTTACTATCAAATTGGAGTATATCACAATGTTTAATTTTTTGCAAGAGTAAATTATTCCTTCGCTAAAAAGTCCGTTGCGGCTTTTAACTGAGCGTCGGTATCGTTCTCGGTGTTTGAGACAGCGAGATTCGGCTGAAGCCCGACATTTTCAAAGGTTTCGGTTATATAGGGCTTCACCTTTGCAACGGTGAGGATAACTCCGCCGCCGTCCGAGAGGGCAAAAGATTCTTGCACGTTTGCGTTGCCTGCCGTTTTTTCGCCTATCAAAGACGCTACGCCGAAATCACGCAAGTCACAGGCAAAAAGCTCGCCGCAGCACTCGGTTTCTGCATTTATAAGCACTGCCATTTTTACCGAGCTTATGCACGATGCGTTGGAGGGATAGTAGGTCTCTTCGCCGTTTTTATCAATAACGGTTGCAAGTGCGCCGCTGCCCTCGCTTGCTATGGGCACAAGGAGCTTGAGCGTTTCTGCGGTGTATTCGACCGTGCCGGATTTTGTGTTTCTCACATCAAAAATGATGGAAGTAACGTCTTTGCCGAGTGAATCCAAAACCTCTTGAAGCTGTGATGCCGTGTTCGCATAAAAGCCGTCTATTTTTATATATGTTACGTCTGACCCGACCTGCTTTGAATGAACCGACCTTGAAGAGTAGCCCATCATAACAGACACGTTCTTTTGGCTGTTATCACGAATATAGGTTATTTTTATGCTTGTTAGTTTGTTGCCGCTGAGGCTGTTTAAAAGCTCTGCATAATTCTCGGATGTGACGGCTTCACCGTCTATAACCGAGAGCAGGTCGCCCTCTTTTATCCCCGCTGCGGCGGCAGGGGAGTTCTCAAAAACAGAGGTTACCATAATATATCCGCTGTCAGAGTCAAATGTGGCGTTGATGCCTATGCCGTTTATCTCGCCCTTTATAGAAGAAACATATGCGCTGTATGCACTCGGAGAGAGATAGTGGCAGGAGCTGTCGCCGAGGGACTCAACATAGCCGGAGAGAAGCCCCGTGTTGCGCGAGGATTCGGATACCGTGCCGTAATAATTCTCACGCACAACCGAATCAAGTTCATCAACAAGGGCATATGCCGATTGTCTGTCCTGCAGGTTTGATATGAGTCTGTTATAAATCCGCTGGGAGACGGACATTGTAATTGCGAAAGTTGCCGTTACAAAAGCGATAACTATTGCAACGGCAACACCCAGTGAAATCTTTTTATTCATTCAAGATTCTCCGGTAATAATTTTATTTGTGAACGTATGAGGCGGGGTTGTATTTGTTACCTGCACCGTCTCTTATTTCAAAGTGGCAGTGGTTGCCTGTGGCATAACCTGTTTGACCGACATAGGCTATGACCTGACCTTGGCTGACGTGCTGACCGGTGCTGACGGCAAGGCCGCTGCAGTGACCGTAAAGCGAGTATGTGCCGTCGCCGTGGTTAATCATAAGGTGAATACCATAGCCCGTAGTGTTGTGTTTGGTATAGAATACCGTACCGGATTTTGAAGCTACAATGTTTGAACCGCCGGGAGCCGCAATGTCAAGACCGCTGTGATACTTGGTTTTGCCCGTTGCGGGGTCACGTCTGTATCCGTAGCCGGAGCTGATGTATGAGCTGCCTGTGGGAACAGGCCACATCCAGCCGCTTTTGCTTATTGTGCCCGATGTTCCGCCGCCACCGGAGGAACCGCCCGATGAGCCGCCGCTTGAAGAACCGCTGTGGTTTTTGTTGCCGGAGGAGGAGTGGTTCTTTTTGTTCTCAGCCTCGGCTTTTTTAATTGCGGCAACGATGTCTGCCTGTTCTTCTTTGTAGCCTTCAATATCATCATGCAGCTCTTCAATGTCGCTGTTTACGCCGTAGAGAATTTCATCAACCTTTGCGGATTTTGCTTCAATATCGTCAATAAGGTCGTCATACTCTGCCTTTGAGGCGTCAAGTTCAATCTTTTTGGCACTGAGCTCTGTCTTTTTAATCTCTGCATTTTCTTTCTTTTCGGAAAGGTCTGATTTGAGCGACTCGGCTTCGGTTATTTCGTCGTTGAGCTTGTCAACAAGCTCCTGGTCGTTGTCGGTAACGCGCTTGAACATCTCAAGTCTGTTGAGAAGCGATGAAAGGTCGCCGGATTCAAGAAAAATTTCAAGAAGCGACGCCGAACCCGACATATAGTTTGCACGCATACGTTCACAGAAAAGGTCAACCGTTTCTGAAATGTTGTTGTTCATTGTTTCAAGGTTCTTTTCTGTCTCGTCTATCTGATTGCCGAGAGATTTAATCTCGCCCGTGAGCGAGCTGACGCGCGTGTCAATATTGTCTTGCTGCTGCTGAATAACATAGACTTTTGATGTGAGGTCGGAAAGCTGAGACTGAAGCTTGTTTGCAATGGCTTTTTGCGAAGCCTTTTCTTTCTCAAGCTGATCGATCTCTTTTTGTGCGGCACTGATTTTTGAGTTTATATTTGCCTTTTGCTGTGCAAGCGTTGCGGCAGATGCCGTGGGGGAAAGTGCAAATATGCTCGTGAAAATCATTGCGAGTGATATAAGAAGACTGACAAGTCTTGAAATCTTATTCGTTTTCTTCATAAGTGACTCCTCCCTGCTCTTTAAGATATCTCTGAATAGAAACCATACTGCCCACTACGCCGGAGAGAACGCCGATGATAAGGAATGCCGCGAGAAGTACAAAGACATACTCTCTGAACGGAACAAGCGTACGGCCTATTCCCATAACGCTGCCGAGCATTGAGGCGATGGATTTTTTGGCTACTTCATAAAGTCCGCCGACTGCGGCAAGCGAAAGACCTGCCGATATAACGCCGAGAATCATACCCTCTATAACAAACGGCCAGCGAATAAATCCGTTTGTTGCGCCGACCGATTTCATAATGCTTATCTCAAGTCTGCGGCTGAACATGGTTATTCTGACTGTGTTTGATATGATAAAGAGCGAAACAAGCATCAAAAGAATGATAATGCCTACGCTCAGGTATGTGACCGAGGTCCTGATGTTTATAAGAGTGCTCGCAAGGTCTTTGTTGTCTCTTATGCTCTCAACATTTTGGAGCTTTTCTATCTCTTTTGTGGTGTCGTCAAATTTTTCCATATCCGTTACCCTTACTTTATAAAGGTCAGGCAGGGGATTTTCAACACCCTCAAAATATGTTGCGTCCGTGCCGAGCTCCTGAAGCTGCTGCTTAAAAGCAGTCTCTTTGTCAACAAAGTCACAGCCTGCAACATTGTCGAGTGATTTAAGCTCTGCGCCGAGTTTTTCGGTTGCCGCTTCGTCCGCAGTCTCTGAAACATAGACCATGATAACGTTGCGGTCTTCGATACTGTCAATAAACTGCTGAATGTTGACAAGTATCATAAACGCGGAGCCTATCATTATAAGGCAAGAGAGCAAAACGGCAATTGAAGCTATTGACATGAGCCTGTTTGCCCAGATGTTTCTGAATCCCTCTTTGGTAAGAAAGCCGAAACTTCTTCTCATTGCTCGTCACCGCCTTTCTCTGCATTGTCAAGATAAACGCGGTAATTCTCATTGTCGCCGAGAATGGCGTTTAAATAGTCGTTATCCGCAGCTTTTTTGTCTGCCGCTTTTTCTTCTTCGGCAGGCTGAGCCTCCGGCTTGATATTTTCTTTAATCTCTTCCTTTTCTTCTGCCGGTTTAACGGGAGATTTGAGGTCTTCGTCCTCAAACACCGAGTCGTTCTTTTCTTTGCGGAATCTTCTGCGTTTTATAAAATCTTTGCGCGAGTTTTCTACGCCGGGCAGGTGAGCCATAGATGCCTCGGGCATCTGACCGTCTATTACATTGCCGTCGGATACTACCTGACCGGATTCAAGCACGATAACGCGCTTATCAAACTTTTTAACAAGCTCATGCTCGTGCGTAACCATAATAACGGTTGTGCCTGCCTCGTTAAGTCTTGTGAGAAGTTCAACTATCTCCATTGACATCTGCGGGTCAACGTTGCCGGTGGGCTCGTCCGCAATGATAATTTCTGCATTGTTTGCGAGTGCTCTTGCAAGGGCAACACGCTGCTGCTCACCGCCCGAAAGCTCGTTCGGCATACAGCGCGCCTTTGAGGCAAGGCCGACTATGCTGATAACGTATGGCACGCGCTTGCGAATTTCTTTTTTTCTTGCGTTTACAACTCTCATTGCAAAGGCAACGTTGTTGTAAACGTCCATTGTGGGTATAAGACGGAAGTCCTGAAAAACAATTCCCATATTTCTGCGGAAGTAGGGGATTTGTCTTTTTTTCATTTTTACAAGGTCATAATCTTTGATTTTTATAGAACCGGAGGTCGGAACCTCTTCGCGCATCATAAGTTTAAGAAATGTGCTTTTTCCTGCTCCGGAAGCACCTACGACAAACACAAATTCGCCTTTTTCGATTTTTATGTTGACGTTGTTGAGTGCTTTTGTTCCGTTAGAATAAACTTTTGATACATTTTTAAATTCGATCATTCGCTTTTTTCACTTTCCCTTTCCGGAATATGGCGTAAAGCCAAAAGTCCTTATTTGCGAAACATCAATATTTTACGGGGTTGGCGTCAAGATATTTCTTGACCATGAGAGCTACTTTGAATACGATGGCGTCGTCAAATTCTCTGAGGTCAAGACCTGTGATTTTCTTGATTTTTTCAAGTCTGTAAACGAGCGTGTTCCTGTGAACAAAAAGTTTACGCGAGGTTTCGCTTACGTTGAGGTTGTTTTCAAAGAAACGCTGAATTGTAAAGAGCGTCTCTTGGTCGAGGCTGTCAATAGAGCCCATCTTAAACACTTCGTGAAGGAACATTTCGCAAAGTGTGGTAGGCAGCTGATAAATAAGTCTTGCAATGCCGAGACTGTCGTAGCTGACAATGGTCTTTTCGGTGTCAAACACTTTGCCGACCTCCAGCGCAACCTGAGCTTCTTTAAATGACCTTGCAAGGTCTTTTATGCTTACTACCGTTGTTCCTATGCCGATAACGGCGTGAGTATAAAGCTCGGTGTTCAAAGAATCCGCAATAGAACGCGCGAGCATCTCAATATCTTTTGTGGCAATGCCTGTTTTTACATCTTTAACAAGAGCAATGTCGGTTTCGTTTATGTTTATAACAAAGTCTTTTGTTTTGTCGGGGAAAAGGTTCTGTATAACGTCAAAGGTTGATGCATCGGTCTGGTCGGGGACTCTGATAAGCAAAACAACGCGAGTCATTTCGTTGTTGAAACGCAGCTCTCTTGCTTTGAGATAGATGTCACCGGGCAGAATGTTATCGAGAATAACATTTTTAATAAATATGCCCCTGTCATATTTTTCATCAAAATACTGTTTCAGATTGCTGAGAGTAACCGCACAAAGACCCGCGTATTTTTCTGCAAGCTCGTCCTCTCCGTCAATAAAGACCGCATATTCGGGGTGAACCTGATTGCCGAACGCTTTATAAGTCATAGAGCCGACAATAACAGCGTCGCTTGCACCGAATACTTTTGCCGCCGCCTCCGAAGCAACCTCGCCTATTTTGCCGAGTTCGCTGCAGGATATAACGGTTCCTGTCTCGTCGATAATACCAACAGTTCTGTCAATGGCAGAACGCATTTGATGTATTACTCCCTGAAAAAGTCTGTTTGACATAGATACAATCTCTCCTCACTTTTAAACAAATGGTGCATATTGTTTGGGTAATATGCACAATCCGACAATCTACATTTTACACTATGACGGCGCATAATTCAAGAGATTTATAAAAAATAATTGCCTGCGTCTCAAAAATATTTGAAAACAGGTGGTATTTGAAGCCATTTTTATATAAATCTTACAAAAAAGGCTCTGATAATTAAGCTATTTTCAGTTTGTGGATTTTTACTATATGTTGTGGTAAAACGAGAGAATATGCGACCCAAAATACCACAAAAAAGCAAAATGCGACACCCAAAACGGGTGCCGCAAAAATTTTCGGTTTCAGACTCAGTCGTCGTCTTCCTCGTCGTCATCTTCGTCAAAGTCAAATTCAAGGGTCTCGCCGCAAGCGGGGCACTCGATTGAATCTTCGTCAAGAACGCTCTCGTCAAGGCAGATAACCTCGCCGCAGGCGGGGCACTCAACCTCAAAATAATCACCTGTGCCTGCGCATGAGCTGCAGTCACAGCCCTCATAATCGTCCTCATCCTCTTCAAAGATGTAGTCCTCAAGGTCTGCAAGGTCTTCATCAACAGCGTCAAGCTGCTCGCCGACCATGTCAAGTGAATCTTCAAAATCAGAAATTGAAAGAGCCATTTCGTCAATGACATCAATCATAGCTTTTATAAGTTTGGTCTCGGGTTTCTTCTCATCAAGCTCAAGACCCTCTGCAAGGCCTTTAAGGTATGCGGCCTTTTCGGTAACTGTCATCATAGTGAATTACCTTCCTTTCATATGGTTGGGCAATTACGCTCTGCCGAGGTATTCGCCTGTTCTTGTGTCAATCTGAATCATTTCGCCCTCGTCGATGAAGAGCGGGACTTTTATCTCGGCACCTGTCTCAACCGTTGCGGGCTTGGTAGCGTTTGTAGCTGTGTTGCCTGCAAAGCCGGGATCTGTCTGAGTAACCTGAAGCTCAACAAATGTGGGGGGCTCAACGCCGAAGATATTGCCTTTGTAAGAGAGAATTTTGCAAGTCATGCTCTCTTTAACAAACTTGAAGTTGTCGGGCAAATCAGATGCGTTTATCGGAACAAGCTCATAGCTTTCGGGATCCATAAAATAATAAAGATCACCGTCGTTATATGAGTATTCCATATCTTTTCTCTCGATGAAAGCCGTCGGGAACTTTGCCGTGGGGTTATAGCTCTTTTCTACGACTGCACCGGTGAGAACATTTTTAGTTTTGGTTCTGACAAAAGCGGCGCCTTTTCCGGGCTTAACGTGCTGGAACTCGACTACCTGAAGCACGTTGCCGTCCTCTTCAAAAGTCATGCCGTTTCTGAAATCGCCTGCTGATACCATAGTATTATTCCTCCGATTTATAATTCAATGCGAGTCAATCTCTTATATATTTTATACTATGTCCTCCTCTTTTTCAACCCTTTTTGAAAAAAAAGAGAATATATCCGTGCCGCACGGCTGTAATAACCGCTTTCAAAGCCTTTTGACAACCGGCTTAGTAATGAATGAGGACAAAGTGCTGACGATATACGACAGCAAAACAAGCACCGCAAAAGACAGGAAGAAGAACGGAATACTGTTTTGCACGCCGAAAACTTTGTTTGCTATTCTCACCGCAATGCCCTGCAGCAAATATACTTCATATGATATTTTGCCGAAGAAAGACAAAACGGGATTTCTGATTTTTACAAAGCTCATAACAAAATAAACAAACACGGCAAACAAAGATGATGTGAAAAAATCCGAAACATTCATATATAAATTGCTGCCGATGCTGAATCCGTAAAATTTCGGAACGGTTGCCGCCGCACACAAAACGGCAGAAGCGGCGATAACCGCAATTCTTTTGCCCGCTGAAAGAGAAGATATTTTATCTTCTTTTTCTCCGAAGAAAAGGCCGAGAGGAAATGCGAAAAATGTAGTCCAGTAGTCAAGATATTTATAGAAAACGGCAGAAAAAATCAGCATCAATACGGCGACTTTAAGCGACAGCGCAATTTTAGGCAAAATCTTTTTGCCGATAAAAAACATGACGTATGCCACAAGTATTGCACCGACAAACCAAGAAAATTCGACCAAATCATTAGCCAAAATCGCAGAGAGCGCAATTTGCTTTTTGTCTGCCGTCACCTGAAGCGGAATATCAAATGCGAGGGAGACCGATACATATATTGCTTCGCATATCCAATACGGCACCAAAATTTTAACGAATCTTTTCAGCAAAAAAGAAAATTTAACGTCACAGGGGTAAGCCTTTATAAGCCCGTACGCCGAGAGAAAGAAGAACACGCCTACAATAAAGCTGCCGATGTGGGAGAGCACATAAAATATTATGCCCTTATCCACAAACCAGCCCGTGAAGTGATGATAAAAAATCAGTATACACAAAAGCCCTTTGACGTTTGAGCTGTTTTCTTTGCTTAAAGGATTAAAACGTTTAAAAGAAATTTTAATACACGGCAGTGTGATTAAAAGAACCAGTGCCGCAGAAATATATTCGGTCATGGCAATCCTCCTGTAACACCGATGATTATAAAATAATCGGACGATAAAATCAATCAAAAATCACCAAAATAAAAGCGGAAAGATGACATACGCCGTCTTTCCGCCAAAATGCTTGATATAATTATGCTTTGCCGCCGCAGCCGAGAACCGTGTTGATTTTGTGCTCAACCATACCCTCAATAGCTTCACGCGCGGGCTTGAGGTACTGACGGGGGTCAAAGTGGCTCGGATACTCATAAAGGTGCTTTCTGATAGCGGCTGTCATTGCAAGACGAAGGTCTGAGTCAATGTTGATTTTGCAAACCGCCATTGTAGCTGCCTGACGAAGCATCTCTTCGGGGATACCGATTGCGTTGGGCATATCTCCGCCGTATTTATTGATTTCTTCAACAAACTTGGGGATAACGGAGGATGCACCGTGAAGAACTATCGGGAAACCGGGGAGTCTTTTTGAAACTTCTTCAAGAATGTCAAAGCGAAGCTGGGGCTTCTGACCGGGCTTAAATTTGTATGCGCCGTGGCTTGTGCCGATGGCAATTGCAAGCGAATCAACGCCTGTGCGTGTAACAAAATCATAAACCTGGTCGGGGTTTGTGTATGCTGCGTCTTCTGCGGATACGTTAACTTCATCCTCAATGCCTGCAAGCTGACCGAGCTCACCCTCAACAACAACGCCGTGAGCGTGTGCATAGTCAACAACCTTTTTGGTAAGAGCAACGTTCTCTTCATAGGGAAGGCTTGAGCCGTCAATCATAACAGATGTGAAGCCGCCGTCAATGCAGCTCTTGCAGGTCTCAAAATCAGGGCCGTGGTCAAGGTGAAGAGCGATGGGAAGACCTGTCTCTTCAACAGCAGCCTCAACGAGCTTTACAAGGTATGTGTGGTTTGCATAAGCTCTTGCACCCTTTGATACCTGAAGAATAAGGGGAGCGTTGAGCTTTTTGCCCGCTTCGACAATACCCTGGATAATCTCCATATTATTTACGTTGAAAGCACCTATTGCGTAACCGCCCTTATAGGCGTCTTCAAACATTTTTTTTGTGGTTACAAGTGGCATAAAAATCACTCCTGTATATATTTTTTAATAACCGATTACATTATAACATCTAAAGATAATTTGTCAATAAATTGTCAAATAAAAAGGGCTGTACCTTTTTATTATCTGCCGAAATCGGTATCGGTTATTCTCTCAACGGTGAAGCTTTCGGTGTAAATATTATCCGGCTCGTTTTCGTCGAGGATTATAAGACGTCCGCCGCGCTTGTCGCCGTAGGTATGGTAGCCTACGGAGAAGGTCTGAACAAGCTTAATGCCGTCCATTTCAATTACAAAATCGTTTTTATGGTCGTGACCGAAAAACGCAGCTCTTATATCGCCGTGCTTTTTCCAAAGCTCAAACTGCTCTCTGCCCTTTTCGCCGGGGGTGCAGGGCGTCTCTGCCAATTCGCCGCTGATATAATATTCGGGCGAAAGTTTAACGTATCTGCCATCTCTCGGCATAAAAAATGCTTCGGGGTCGTCTTTGTCAACGTCAATGAGCGCGTCAAGCTCCTGAACAACGGGAATATGTTGAAAAAGTATCGCGGGCAAAGTTTTGCCGCCGTTTTCTTTTTTGATTTTTTCTTCGGCTTTTTCATACCAGTCAAGCTGATCCTTGTGAACCATGTCATAGCCTTCAAGTCTTTTGCCGTTTCCGTCATAAGGATAGTCGTTTGAGTCCACAAACCAGAGATTGTATGCGTCTTTTTTGCCGTCACTGCTTTTGATTTTTACATTGTAGTTGCCGCAGCCGTACATCTCCTCAGCGTTGAAGCAGCCGAGGAAATTCTCATACTGCAAATAGAGCATCATCTGAAATTCGCGGAAGTTTGACATAATTTCCGAATCGTGATTGCCGAAAACAATCGCAAGAGGCAGATTTCTGCGCCTTACGGGTTCTGTTATTTTTTCTATGGTTTTTCTTATGTATTCATAGTCAAACTCTTCCCAATATCCGTTGATGTTGTCGCCGCCGAAAACAACAAGGTCGGGGTTTGTGCGCTCAATGCTTTTTTCTATAACATTGAGAGCCTCAACGCATTTGTCGCGCGGAATGGCTCTGTCCTCATCGTCGTCCATTTCGGGGTCAACCTCGTGAATGTCGGTTATGTGAAGAATACGGAATTTGCCGTCCGCGCCGAATTTCAGCTCCGGACGTTTAACGGCTTTCTTTTTTATATCTGTCGGCATACCCGTTGCTGCAATAAACGGAAGCGTCATCATAGACAAAAAATGTTTTAGGTATTTACTCTTCATAATCATGCTCCTTTGTTAGACTTGATTTAATTATATCCGAAAAAATTTTTTATTCAAGATAAAAAACAAATATAATCCTGTTGCATTTTATAAAAATAGTGTTATAATTCATTTGCAACGCGTGCAAAGCTTATTTTGCCGCGGTACAGAGTAGATATGTGAGCGTTAAGTGCCATGCGGACGGGGAGTTGCCGTGCGGACGAAAAGTTATCTTGCGGTTCACATTTCGCATCCCGCTGTAAAAAATAATATTGATGACGCAAGCCTCTTTATTATTACAGCGAAAATAATAAGGAGGATTTTTTATGCCCAAAGTCAAAGAATTATTAAAGACCAAAAACCTTGCGCTTATTGCGCTGCTTATCGCGCTGAATGTGGTGCTCAGCAGATTTCTCTCATTTAACGTTTGGAATTTGAAGATAGGCTTCACATTTGTTTCACTCATATTCGCCGCGTATTTCACAGGTCCCGTCGGTGCGGCGATTGTGGGCGGAGCGGGCGACCTTATAGGTGCGCTGATGTTCCCGATAGGCGCATATTTCCCGGGCTTTACGCTCACGGCTGTGCTTGAGGGCCTTTGCTTCGGATTTTTGATTTACAAAAAAGCGAGCTTCCCCAAAATCTGCATAAGCGTTGCAGTTAACGAGCTGGTAGGCGGACTTTTGATGAACACATTTTGGATTTCTGTTTTATACGGCAGTGATTTCAAAGCGCTGTTTGTCACAAGGCTTCTCACGCAGATATTGCCGATGATAGCTGTTGAGATTTTGACAACACAGCTCCTTTTCGGCAAATCAATGGTTGTGCAGAGAGTGCAAAAAGCAATAAAATAAATACTCCCGCCAAAAAACGGTGCAGACTTTAATGACAGCCTGCACCGTTTTTTAATATGTATTTTCGCACGTTTCTTTTATTTTTTCTCTCAGTGCCAAAAAGTCCTCGAATGCGTCCGGCTTTTGGCTTGGATTTCTCAGCAGTGCCGCAGGGTGGAATGTGCCCATCATTAAAAATCCGTTTCGGTTTATAAACTCACCGTGCTGCTTTGTTACTCTGAAGTTCGGGTTCATAAGCCTTTGGGCGGCAATTCTGCCCACACAGACAATAATTTTCGGGTGAATGAGCCGCGTCTGCTCTTTGAGCCACGAAATGCAGGCGTCCTGCTCCTCCGGCTTCGGGTCGCGGTTGTGCGGCGGACGGCATTTGACTATGTTTGCGATATATACGTTTTTATTTCTGTCAAGGTCTATCGCCGCAAGGTATTTATCGAGCAGCTGACCGCTTTTGCCTACAAACGGCTCGCCCTGCAAATCCTCCTGCTCGCCGGGGCCTTCGCCTATGAGCATGACCTCGGCGTTTTCGTTGCCCACACCGAAAACAAGGTTGGTTCTCGTCTCGCCCAAAGGGCATTTTCGGCAAGTGCCGCAGTCGCTTTTTAAATCGTACCAGTTGTTATACATCGGCCTTCACCTGCAAAATATCTTTTTTTAGCTGCTCTTCAAGCTCTTTTGCAGAAGAGAAAAGCTTTTCGCCCCTGATATACCGTATAAGTTCGGTTTTGATTTTTTTGCCGTAAAGATCGCCGCCGAAATTTATGATGTTTGTTTCGGCAATGGGGGAGAAAAGCTTGTACGTCGGCCTTATGCCTATATTGGTTATGCAGGCATAAGATTTGCCGCCCGATATTATTCGCGATTCATAAACGCCGTATTTGGGGCAGACAAGATCCTTGTTTATTGCTTGGTTAGCTGTGGGAAAGCCGAGCGTTCTGCCCCTTGCGTCACCGTGAATGACCTCACCGTCTATGCTGTAATTTCTGCCGAGCATGGCGGAGGCTTTTTTTACGTCGCCGTTTAAAAGGCTCTCTTTTACCGCACTTGACGATACGGTCTCGCCGTTTAATTTAACTTCGGGAACGACGGTGCAATTTAAAGAATTTTTTTTGCAAAGTGACAAAAGAACATCGCTGTTGCCCTCTCCGTTTTTTCCGAAAGAATAGTTAAATCCGCAGCTTAAAGACCTTGCACCGAGCTCTTTTAAAAGAATTTCATTAAAAAAAGCTTCGGGAGAAAGCTCCCTGACTTCTGCAAAGCTTATTCTGCATATTTCAAAGCCCGCTTCTTTGAGCATTTGCTCCTCGTCTTTGTCGCTTAAAAGCCTTTGCACCTTTTGACCGGTGATAAATTCTCTCGGATGAACGTCAAATAGAAGCACTGTCGGGCGCAGTGAATACAATTCGGCATTTTTCAGCGCGCTGCCGAGTACTTTTCGGTGACCTATGTGTAATCCGTCAAAAAAACCGAGGGCAACGGACGTGCCGATATTCTGTTTTTGAGGGGTCATAAAATCACCTTATAATCAGTTGATTATTTTGCTCTGTGCTGCATCTTCATTCTCTGCTCTTTTGAGAGAACGCGCTTGCGAAGTCTGAGAGAATGAGGCGTAACTTCAAGCAGCTCATCGTCTTTTATAAACTCCATGCACTGCTCAAGGCTGAGCGTTGTCGGCGGAACAAGTCTGAGCGCGTCGTCACTGCCGGCGGCTCTGGTGTTGGTGAGCTGTTTCTTTTTGCACACGTTGCAGGTGATGTCTTCGTTTTTGGAACATTCGCCCACTATCATGCCCTCATAAACATCAACGCCGGGGCCGATGAAAAGTCTGCCCCTGTCCTGTGTGTTAAACAGACCGTAGCCTGTGCTGGTGCCTGTTTCGTGAACGACTATTGAGCCGTTTTCTCTTGTTTGAATATCGCCCTTATAAGGTTCATATCCGGAAAAAAGCTGATTCATTATGCCGTTGCCGTTTGTGTCGGTCATAAACTCGGAACGGTAGCCGATAAGACCTCTTGACGGAATTTTAAATTCAAGGTGTGTCGCTCCGCCGTCGCGCGAGCCCATATTTTCAAGCTCGCCCTTTCTTGAGCCGAGCTTTTCAATAACCGCGCCGACATACTGCTCGGGAACTTCTACAATCAAAAGCTCCATAGGCTCGCAAAGCTCGCCGTTTATTTCTTTAAATATTACCTTGGGGCGCGATACCTGAAATTCATACCCTTGGCGGCGCATTGTTTCTATAAGAATTGAAAGATGAAGCTCGCCTCTGCCGGATACTTTAAATGTATCTGTTGTTTCTGTATCTTCAACCCTCATGCTGACATTGGTCTCGACCTCTTTATAAAGGCGGTCTCTGATATTGCGCGAGGTTACGAATTTGCCCTCTCTGCCTGCAAAGGGGCTGTCGTTTACTATAAAATTCATTGAAAGAGTAGGCTCGTCTATTTTTACAAAGGGGAGCGGCTCAATGCAGTCGGGTGAGCAGGCGGTTTCGCCTATGTTTATATCCGCAAGACCCGAAATGCAGACGATGTCGCCCATCTCAGCACTCTCAACTTCAACTCTTTTAAGACCCTCAAACTGATAAAGTCTTGATATACGGACATTCTCCTGTGAGCCGTCTGTTTTGCAAAGAACGACGCTGTCGTTTCTTTTGACCTTGCCGCGCTCAACTCTGCCCACGCCGATTCTGCCGATGTAATCGTCATAATCAAGGCTTGAGAAAAGTATCTGAAGCGGAGCGTCAATCTCGCCCTCCGGCGGAGCGATGTGCTCAAGAATTGCGTCAAGAAGCGGTCTCATATCTCCCTCACGGACGGTGGGGTCAAGAGAAGAGTAGCCGTCCCTTGCCGAAGCGTAAACTACGGGGAATTCAATTTGATTTTCGTCTGCGCCGAGTTCAATAAACAAATCAAGAACTTCGTCAATGACCTCTGCCGGCCTTGCGCCGGGGCGGTCGATTTTGTTGACGACAACAAGAACTTTCTTTTTGAGGTTAAGAGCTTTTTGCAAAACAAATCTTGTCTGCGGCATACAGCCCTCAAATGCGTCAACAAGCAAAAGAACGCCGTCAACCATTGTGAGAATACGCTCAACCTCGCCGCCGAAATCTGCATGGCCGGGGGTGTCTACTATGTTAATTTTTGTTCCTTTATAATGAACGGAGGTGTTTTTGGAAAGAATTGTAATACCTCTCTCTCTTTCCAAATCGTTTGAGTCCATTACTCTTTCGTGTACCTGCTCATTGTCGCGGAATGTACCGCTCTGTTTGAGCATTTCATCAACCAAAGTGGTTTTGCCGTGGTCAACGTGGGCGATTATCGCCACATTCCTGAGATTTTTTCTCTGTGCCAAAAAATTCACCTTATTCCTTAATTTTAAAAGACTATCGGTTACTATTCTAAAACAAAACCCATTTACAGTCAAGAAAAATCGGCAAGAGTTTGCTTCCCTCGCCGATTTTTTTGCATTTTAAAGGTCATCCGCGTCCTGTTCGGGGTAAAAATCACGGTAAGGGTTGCCCGTGTAGCTGCCGAGAATATCCGATACATCATCTTCCTCGGCAATTTCCTCCCACACGCCCATCATGTCTGCCACAATGGGGAACACCTTACGCTCGTCGTCTTTTGATTTTTTTCTTTTCAAGCCGAATCCTCCTTTGCGCGCCGCGCAGTATTATTTTTGTCGGCAAAGCGGTGCTTATTCATCAAAAACCCTTGCAAAAAAGGAATAATTTGCTTGCTTTAAAATCTTAAAAAAGCATTTCAAAATTGACAAAGTTTTTTTTATGTTATAAAATGATATTGATATTAAATTTTTACCGTGCGGTGATATAAATGGAAGATAAAAACAAAACGTATTCCGACGGCTGGGACCCGACCGAATACGAAATATACACAAAAGAAGAGACGGAAAAAGAAAGTGCGGAAATTCCTTTAAAAACGGAAGAGGATGAAGTTTTGCCTGAAAAAAGAAAATCAAAAAAGAGCAAAAGAAAAGCCGTGACAACCGCCGTGGCGGTTATAATTTTAATCGCGGCGCTTGCCTGCGGATATTTCTTTTTGAAAGACCGTGTTTTGCCCGGCGAAAACAATTCCGGCGGCGGCTCGTCACCCATAATAAAAAGCTCCGTGAGAGTTACTTTTCCCGAGGGGTACACGGTTTATCAGATGGCGCAGCTGCTTGAAGAAAATAAAGTCTGCTCGGCAGAGGATTTTATGAAAGCCGCCGACACTCCCGTTGACGGGATAGAGATAGATAATGCGGACGAAAGAGTGTTTTTGCTTGAGGGCTACCTTTTCCCCGATACATACGATTTTTATATAGGTGAGGACGCGCAGAGCGTTGTGAAACGCTTTATAAAAAACTATAACTCCAAAGTCGGCGAGGCAACAAAGCAAAAGGCACGTCAGCTCGGCTACACAATGGACGAAATGCTCACGCTTGCGTCTATAATTCAAAAAGAGTGCGACAAAGACATTGCGGAGTGCCAAAATGTTTCTTCGGTTTTTCACAACAGATTAAAGCAATCCAAAAACAGTTATCTCGGCAGTGACGTAACGTATTTTTATCTCAAGAATATGGCGGAGCACCTCGGCGGCAGTGAAAGTGAAGAGTTTGACAGGTATCTTTTAAATTATTACACATACAGCCCCTATCGCAAGGGCTTGCCGGCAGGACCGATTTGCAACCCCGGTCTTAAAGCGATTGAAGCGGCGGTCAGCCCCGCAAACACAAACTATATTTATTTTTTGACCGACGCGAGCGGCGAAAAATTTTATTATGCCGAAACATATGAGCAGCATTTAAAAAACGGCAAAGAAGCCGGCATTATGAATTGAGGAATTTAAAGTGAAAAAGTTTTTAAAAAGAGCAGTATCGTTTGCACTTGCGGTGCTGATTGCGCTTTCTTTTGCCTCGTGCTCCGGCAAAAACAACGGAAATGCCGACAGAGAGCCCGTATCTCAATCACAGCAAAGCTACAAAAAAATCGGCAGCGGCAGCCGCAGTTTTTATCTTGATATTGAGTTTGAAAACGGCAGCAAGTCATATTATGAAGTCAGCACAGACAAAGAATATGTCGGCGAAGCACTTAAAGAGCTTAAAATTATTGACGGCGAAAACGGACCTTACGGGCTTTATGTTTTGACGGTTGACGGCGAAACGCATAAGTATGAAGAAAGCAAAATGTTTTGGGAGCTTTCTGTTGACGGCACACCGTCGCCTTACGGCGTTGACAAGGTCAAAATACAGGACGGTGAGCATTATTCGTTCAGCGTAGAGTCTTAATTCGTTTATATTTTCCACGGTTGGTGTATTTATGGAGACTGCAAATATATTTTTTGAAATCACAGAGTTTGTCGGCATAGTCGCTTTTGCCGTATCGGGCGCAATGATTTCTATTGACAGAAAAATGGACCTTTTCGGCGTAGTGTTTTTGGGTCTTGTAACGGCTTTGGGCGGCGGTGCGATAAGAGACGTGTTTTTGGGCGTAATTCCGCCGAGAAACTTTTTTAATTTTCGTCACCTGATGTGTGCCGTGATAACTTCGCTTGTTGTGTTTGTGCTTGCGAGAATTTTCAGAAAGTTCTTTTTTGAGAATTATAAAAAAATCAACATGGCGGTCAATTTTTTTGATGCAGTCGGTTTGGCTTCTTTTGCAATATCGGGTGTAAGGCTCACTATCGAAGCGGGCTACGGCGGGCATGATTTTTTTGTTATATTTATGGGTATTTTTACGGCGGTCGGAGGCGGTATGCTGCGCGACGTTATGAGCCGAGAGAAGCCGATGATTTTTTGCAAAAATATATATGCCACGGCTACGCTTATCGGTACGGTTTTTTATTACTTTGCAAGCTATATAATAAAATTGCCCGATGTTCCCTCAATGCTCGCGGCATATATAATAATAGTCACTGTAAGAATGTTGGCGGCAAAATTCCGCTGGGATTTGCCCACGATAGAAAAACCCGAACCGCCTACTCAACAGTGACGGATTTTGCGAGGTTTTTGGGTCTGTCTATGCTGCAGCCGCGCAATTTTGCGGTGAAATAGGCAATGAGCTGAAGCGGTAAAACGCTCAGTGACGGCGAAAATAAATCGTCTGTTTTCGGCACAAATATTATTTCATCATCTGCGTCTCCACGGCATAGTTCATCTGCCGCGACGCAGATTATTTTTGCTCCGCGCGCCTTACACTCTTTAATGTTGCTCATTGTTTTTGAGCTTACGGATGAATCCGTGCACACGGCGATAACGGGCGTACCGTTTTCTATGAGTGAAATTGTGCCGTGCTTCAGCTCGCCTGCGGCATAAGCTTCACAGTGGGTGTAGCTGACTTCTTTTAATTTCAGTGCACCCTCCATAGCGGTGCAGTAGTCGGCGGCTCTGCCGATAAAGCAGGCATATTTTATATCTTTTAATTGCTTTGCAATGTCTTCGCATTGCAGGGCTTTTTCTAATGTCAGACGTATTTTTTGCGGCAAAAGAGAAAGTTCGGCGCAAAGCTCTTTATATTTCGTTCGGTCTATTTTACCTGCGGAGTATGCGAGGCGTATGCACACGGCATAAATCACCGCAAGCTGTGCGCTGAATGCTTTGGTGGTTGCAACGGCAATTTCCTGCCCCGCTTTTGTGAGAATTACGCAGTCGCTCTCCTGCGCTATGGTGCTGTGCTGAGAGTTTACAATGCTGACTGTTTTGGCATTTCTTTTTTTAGCTTCGCGCAGTGCGCCGAGCGTGTCGGCAGTCTCGCCGCTTTGGCTGATGATTATTACGAGTGTGTTTTCATCTGCGACGGGGCTGTTGCTGCGGTATTCGGACGCAATGCAGGCGTATGACGGCACGCGCAAAAGAGCTTGGGCGGCATGTGCGCCTACAAGCCCTGCATGGTATGCGGAGCCGCAGCCGATAAATTCGATTCGCGAAATGTTTTTTATTTTTTCTCGGTTTAATTTTAAACAGCCGAGTTTAATTTTGCCGTCTTCGAGTATTCCCTCAAGAGTTTTTTGAACAGACAGCGGCTGCTGATAAATCTCTTTGAGCATAAAGTGCTCATAGCCGTTTTTTTCGTTATCCTGCTCGGCTTTTTTTATTTTTATCTCTGTTTTCCTTATGCGGCACCCGTCAACGTCAAACACTTTCAGCGAATCTTTTGTAAGTATTCCTATCTCGTTGTCGCCGAGCTTATATATTTTGCTTTCGTCAGTTTTGGGAAGAACAGAAACATCGCTTGCAAGGTAGCCGCCGTCACGGTCGGTGCACACAAACAGCGGACTCGAAAGCTTGGCGCAAAAAATCATATCCGGGCAGTCACGGCAAAGAATACCGAGCGCGTATGAGCCTTTTAATTTCGGCATGACCTCGCTTATCGCACTTTTAACGTCGCCTTTATATGCTTCTTCAAGCATATAGGCAACAACTTCTGTGTCGGTATCTGTTTTAAACAAAAAGCCGCGGCTCTCCATATCTGATTTCAGGTCCGAATAATTTTCTATTATTCCGTTATGAACTATTGTAAATATTCCGTCGGGGCCCGTATGAGGGTGAGCATTGGTGAGCGTCGGCGCACCGTGAGTTGCCCAGCGTGTGTGACCTATGCCCATGCGGGACGGGCTGTTTTCGGGCACTTTATCCCAAAGCTTTTCGGGGCTGCCGACCGTTTTATATACTTTTATTTCGTTTTTGTTTAAAAGCCCTATTCCTGCGGAATCATAGCCTCTGTATTGCAGCTTTTCAAGACCTTTTATTATTATCGGCGTTGCAGGTAAAACGCCTGTGTATCCCATTATTCCGCACATAAAAAAACCTCTCTTTGCATTTTCTAATATATTTTACGCAAAGAGAGGTCTTTTATTCTGTTTTTAATTTAATTGATTGTCGGCCAAACGCTCCAATATAAGCTCATAGTCTTTGGGCTTAATGTATATGGCGCGAATTTGCTCCTCGGTGTATTGAGTGTATTCTTCCGGCACTTTAAAATAATCTGTCTCGCCTTTGAGCTGAGAAAGTGCGCTGTCTCTTAAAAGGCACGCTGTTTTATAAATATTGCCGTAAATAAAGCACTCGCCGCCGTCCGTGTCTTTTCTCCAACGGTCATAGGGGTAAATTACAGTGTTGTCTCTCTCGTGATATTCGTCGGTGACCGAAAGGCAATAATCTATCATCGGCTTCAAGTTTTCATCGTTTATCATGCCGCAAACCCGACGCACATATTCTTCGTATTGATTACGGTATTTTTCATTTTTCATGACGGTGTAAAAGACGTTAAAATCCATGGTCATATCGCTGCCGTCTTTTTTGGGGAATATCCTCATAAGATTTTCGCAGTCTGCACCGTATCTGAAAGCTTCGTCCAAATCCCACGGAATAACCGTATAAAACCCGGGAGAAGCTTCGTAGAGATAGAAGTTGTTTTTCAGCGCAGTGAAATCGTCAAAACCACCCGTTACTCTGTCAACCGCCGCAAGACGCAGAAGAGTGTCAATGTCAAAGTATTTATCATAATCTTTGCCGTCTACAAATGCCTGCGCCATTGTTTTGAATGTTGAATGGTCGGGATTTTTTTTGTTGGTTTTGAGCTTTAAAAATTTAAAACTGTACCAATAATCTATAAGCTCATCTTCATATTTATCGTTATCGTGCACGCTTTTATAAAGATTGCCTGATGTATATTCGTAGTTCTTTTTGAGAAAACATTTGTCAACTTCTTCAACCGCAACGGCAAGACCCCAGTCAACGCCGTTAATCCTCACAAAGGCAAAGGTACACTCCGGTGAAATAATACCCATCTCTTTCATAAGGCGATAAGAAATATATTCGTTTAAAAGTCCCGTGTAATTGGTAGAGAAGTTGAGGTTAATACTCTCAACACCGTTGTAGTTCAAGTCGTCTTCGTATGCGTCAAGGCGCAGCTCAAGGTTGTAGCGATACGTTTTCATATCCGTATTTTTTGCCATGGTGGCGTTGCCCCTGGTGCGAAGACCGATTTTGCCGTATTTTTTGCCGTCAACTTTAGCCGAAGCCTCGTGCAAGTCTTTCTTTTCGGGGTTGCCCATCATTTTTTTAAATTCATTGGCGTCAATATTAACGTCTATCTGCATAACAGAATTTTCGTCAAATGAATATTGTGATGGACTGTATGTGCATATCAGACCGGTTGGATTTATTTTCTCAGAAGTTTTGCTTTTCGGTAAAAAAAATAAAAGTCCCAAACAAATCAAACACACAATTGCGCCCAAACAGGCAAAAATTATAATTTTGCCGCGTTTTTTGCTTTTGCACTTATTTTGTGCAGAGGCTACCTTTATTTCTTTCTTGCCGTTCATTTTTATCCCCCTAAATAAACTTTAAGAAATTTTAATATATTTTACCACATCTAAAACATAATTTCAATATGAAATGCAAAACTTTTGTGCAAATTTACACAAAAGAACGACAAATTTTGACCGTAACGGCTAAAATTTTCATTTTGGCAATATAAAAATGCGCCGCTTAAACCAAGCGACGCATTTTTTAAAAGCAGTTTAAATTATTTAAACATCAAAAGCAAGAAGCCTGCCGCAACTGCCGAGCCGATAACACCGGCAACGTTGGGACCCATGGCGTGCATGAGAAGGAAATTTGTGGGCTTTGCTTTTGCGCCCTCGTTCTGTGCAACGCGCGCAGCCATGGGAACAGCCGAAACGCCTGCCGCACCGATAAGAGGATTGATTTTGCCCTTGGTTACCACATAAAGCAGCTTTCCGAAAAGCACGCCGCCGACGGTTGAACCGACGAAGGCAAACAGGCCGAGAGCAATTATCATAAGAGTTTTGGGCTGGAGGAAGGTTTCGCCGTTTGCGGTTGCGCCGACGGTGAGACCGAGCATTATCGTAACGATGTTTGTAAGAGCGTTCTGAGCCGTGTCGCTGAGTCTGTCAACAACTCCGCACTCGCGGAAGAGGTTGCCGAGCATGAGCATACCGAGAAGCGGTGCAACAGAGGGAAGAATGAGCGCGCAAATCATAAGAACAGCTATCGGGAAAATTATTTTTTCTGTTTTGCTGACCTTACGAAGCTGCTTCATTTCAACTTCGCGTTCTTTTTTGGTGGTGAGAAGTCTCATAATGGGCGGCTGAATAAAGGGTATGAGCGCCATGTATGAGTATGCCGCGACCGCGATTGGACCAAGCAGGTGAGCGGCGAGCTTACCTGCAAGGAATATAGCCGTGGGGCCGTCTGCACCGCCGATTATGCCGATTGATGCAGCCTCTCGAGGTGTAAATCCGAGAAGAATTGCAATAACAAAAGCAAGGTAAATACCGAGCTGTGCCGCCGCGCCCAAAAGCAGGCTGACGGGGTTTGATAGGAGCGGACCGAAATCGGTCATAGCTCCGATGCCGAGGAATATAAGGCAGGGGAATACGCTGCTCTTAACGCCGGCATAAATAATCCTCAAAACGCCGGAATCATACCAGTGACCCGAAGCGTTGACCGCTTCGCCGCCGAAAAGTCCTACGGCGTCGTCCATAATCCCCGCACCGGGGAGGTTTGCAAGCAAAATGCCGAAAGCAATGGGAACAAGCAGGAGCGGCTCACATTTTTTTGCAATGGCAAAATAAAGAAGTACGCAGGACACCAAAAGCATAACCGCGTTTTGCCATGTGAGCAGTGCAAGACCCGATGACTCCCAAAGTCCTATAACAAGGTCTTTTATCATTTCCATACCAAAGCCCTCCGTTAAATCACAGCGAGGACGGCGTCGGTGTCAACGCTTGCACCCTTTGAAACAACTATCTGCTTAACTGTTCCGTCCTGAGGGGCAACGATGTCGTTTTCCATCTTCATTGCCTCGAGAATAAACATAACGTCGCCGGCTTTGACCGCCTGACCGTTTTGAACTTTAACCTCGAGAATTGTGCCGGGCATGGGTGAAAGCACCTTTGCGCCTTCTGCAGTGCTCTGAGCAGCAGGTGCCGCCGCAGGTGCAGCCTGAACGGGTGCCGCTGCCGGAGCAACGGGCGCCGCGTCTGAAACATTCAGCAAAACAGCGTCCGATTCGCTGACATCTACTTCATATTTTTTACCGTTAAGGTTAACAACATATTTCATTTCTTACTCCTCCAATAACCTGATGGATTTAAACTCAAGTCTGTTGAGCGGTATTCCGCTTTTATCGCTTACAATTGCCATGATGATCGCCGCTGTGGCTTCGTCCGTGCCGATAAGCTCAAGCGAGCCTATTGATTTGGTATCAGGCAAAGGTTCGCCGCTTGCGGTTTTGCTCTCTGCGGCAGGTGCGGCTTTATCTTTCTCGCCGTTTTTGTGTGCGGCAGACTCTATTGTGCGAATGACCTTTGACAGAATCATTATGCACACGGCTATGAGCGAGAGAATCAAGAGTACCGTTATTATGCCGACCAAAGCAGTTGTAAGAGCCTGAGAGATTGGCATTTTAAGCGAATAATCAGCTGTTCCTAACATAATTATCAGCTCCTTAGTCTATTCTTTCTATCGAGTAGCTGAAAGTGTTTCTTTCAAGCTCGTCGCGTTTTTCAAAAAATGCTTCTGCCTGTGCAGGGAATGCAATGTAAGAGAGTACGTCTTCGTCGCTCTTTGCCTTTTTGCCGAGCTCTGCCTTAGTCTTTTCAAATGCAGGCTCAAGAGTGTCGGCATATTTGCCCTCTATGGGCTTTGCGTCGCCGAGTACGGTCTTCATAAGCTCGGGGCTTATTTCGCCGGGTGCTTTGCCGTATTCGCCTTTGACATAACTTTTTATCTCTTTAGAGATATTTTTGTATTCGCCTGTGAGAACGTTTGCCGTTGCCTGAACGCCGACCATCTGGCTCATGGGTGTAACAAGCGGAGGATAGCCGAGGTCTTTTCTTACTCTCGGAACTTCCTTGAGTACGTCCTCAAGCTTATCAAGCTTGTGCTGAGCTGTGAGCTGAGCAACAAGGTTTGAAAGCATACCGCCGGGAATTTGGTATTTGAGCGCGTCTGTGGCTGTGCCGAGAACAACGGGGTTCAAAAGACCGGATTCAAGAGCCTTTGCCTTTACGGGCTTAAAGAAGCTGTTGATTTTGTTAAGCTGCTTGTCGTCAAGGTCAACCTCATAGCCGAGCTGGCGCAGGGCATATGCCATAGCCTCTGTTGCAGGCTGTGATGTGCCGCCGGAGAATGAGGAGATTGCGGTGTCTATAACGTCCGCACCTGCTTCAACCGCTTTGAGCAAAGTTATGGGCGCAAGCCCGGTGGTGCAGTGAGTGTGAACAACAACGGGAATTTTAACGCTCTCTTTAATTGCCTTTACGATGTCGTATGCATCCTGCGGTCCCATAATGCCCGCCATATCTTTAATGGCAATTGACTGAACGCCGAGATTTTCAAGGTCCTTTGCGTATTTTGCATAGGACTCAAGCGTATGAACGGGGCTTACTGTGAAGCATACCGTGCCCGAAGCGTGCGCACCTCTTTTGATTGTTTCGTCAACTGCAACTTCGAGGTTGCGGATGTCGTTGAGCGCGTCAAAAATACGGATAATGTCAATGCCGTTTTCAATGCTCTTTGCAACAAACATTCTTACAACGTCGTTGGGGTAGTGCTTGTAGCCGAGAAGATTCTGACCTCTGAGAAGCATCTGAAGCTTTGTATTGGGGCAGGCCTTGCGGATTTTGCGAAGTCTCTCCCACGGATCCTCCGAAAGGTATCTGAGGCATGAATCAAAGGTCGCGCCGCCCCAGCATTCAAGCGAGTAGTAACCTGCTTTGTCCATGTCAGAGAGAATACCTTCAAAATCTTCAAACGGCATTCTTGTTGCTATCAAAGACTGCTGAGCGTCTCTGAGCACAGTTTCTGTAAATTGAATTTTTTTCATTTTATCAACGCCTTTGCTTTATATGAATTATATAAAATTAAAATTCCAATTTTGATTCAATGTATTCACCGAGCTTTTCAATCGGCATACGGATTTGCTGCATGGTGTCTCTTTCACGAACGGTTACGCACTTATCCTCAAGTGAGTCAAAGTCATATGTGATGCAGAAAGGAGTGCCGATTTCGTCCTGACGGCGGTAACGCTTGCCGATTGAGCCTGCGTCGTCATAATCAACAGAGAATTTTTTGCTCAAAGCGGTGTAAACCTCTGTTGCCTGCTCGCCGAGCTTCTTTGAAAGGGGAAGTATAGCCGCCTTAACGGGCGCGAGAGCAGGGTGAAGTCTGAGAACAACTCTTGTGTCGCCCTTTGCTTCGTCAACCACTTCTTCATCATATGCGTCGCAGAGGAAAGCGAGTGCAACTCTGTCTGCGCCGAGCGAGGGCTCAATGACGTAAGGAATATATTTTTTGTTTTCCTCCTGGTCAAAATATTCCATGCTCTTGCCGGAGGCTTCCTGATGTCTTGTCAGGTCAAAGTCGGTTCTTGAAGCAACGCCCCAAAGCTCGCCCCAGCCGAACGGGAACATAAACTCAAAGTCTGTTGTTGCGTTTGAGTAGTGAGAAAGCTCCTTTTGGCTGTGATCGCGAAGACGAAGATTTTCATCTTTAATGCCGAGGTCAAGCAAAAACTTGTGGCAGTAGTCTTTCCAATATTTAAACCAGTCAAGCTCTGTGCCGGGTTTGCAGAAGAACTCAAGCTCCATCTGCTCAAATTCTCTTATTCTGAATATAAAGTTGCCGGGGGTTATTTCGTTTCTGAATGATTTGCCTATCTGGCATACACCGAAGGGGAGCTTGCGGCGCGTTGTGCGCTGAATGTTGGGGAAGTTTACAAAAATACCCTGTGCCGTTTCGGGGCGGAGGTAAAGCTCGCTCTTAGCGTCCTCGGTAACGCCCTGGAATGTCTTAAACATAAGGTTGAATTTGCGAATGTCGGTGAAATCCGAAGAGCCGCACTCGGGGCAGGTTATGCCATGGTCTTTTATATACTGCGACATTTCTTCAAAGCTCCAGCCGGCAGGGTTGACACCGGTATCCTCAATGAGCTTATCTGCTCTGTGACGGGTTTTGCAGCTTTTGCAGTCCATAAGCGGATCCGAGAATCCGCCGACATGACCCGAAGCAACCCATGTTTGGGGATTCATAAGAATTGCCGAGTCAAGACCGACATTGTAGGGATTTTCTCTGACAAATCTCTGCCACCAGGCGTTTTTTACGTTGTTCTTAAATTCAACGCCGAGAGGACCGTAATCCCATGAATTTGAAAGACCGCCGTATATTTCACTGCCGGGGTAAACAAAACCTCTGCCCTTACACAATGCGACGATTTTCTCCATTGTTTTATCCTTATTTAACATGATTCGAAAACTCCCTCATTATAAAATCAAATTGTATGAATTATAATCTATTACATTTTAATAGTCAAGGTCAAAAGTGTATAAAATATGCCCGGACCGGAATGCCGATATATGGGTATATTGTCTATTTTTTAACAAAGATTTACAAAAAGGCACATTTATGCCGAAATACAGTGCTGCGGCGCACCGAAAGCAAAGGGGAATATTTGTTAAAAAGAAAAACAAAAATCTATTTTTCGGTTGACTTGATATTGCCGAGGATATATAATGTAAGCAGTTAATTAGATTTAACGGCAATAAATTATTGGAGGTCATTAAAATGTCCAGAGTTTACAATTTTTCAGCAGGTCCTTCGATGCTCCCCGAGTCTGTTCTCAAAAAGGCTGCATCCGAAATGCTCGATTATGAGGGCAGCGGTCAGTCTGTAATGGAGATGTCTCACCGTTCAAAGGTTTATGAGCCCATCATCTACGGTGCGGAGAAGCTTCTCAGAGAGATAATGAATATCCCTGACAACTATAAAGTTCTCTTCCTCCAGGGCGGTGCTTCAACACAGTTTGCGGCTATCCCCATGAACTTCATGACCGGCTCCGGCAAGGCAGATTACATAACAACAGGTCAGTTTGCAACAAGAGCATATAAAGAGGCTCTTAAATACGGCGATGCAAAAGACGTTGCTTCTTCAAAAGACAGAACTTTTGCTTACATTCCCAAAACTGACAGATCAACCTTCAGACCCGACGCAGACTATGTATATATCTGCTACAACAACACAATCTACGGCACACGCTTCACAGAGCTCCCCGACACGGGCGACATTCCGCTTATCGCAGACGTTTCATCATGCTTCCTTTCAGAGCCTATGGACGTTTCTAAGTTCGGCGTTCTCTACGGCGGCGCGCAGAAAAACGTTGCTCCCGCAGGTCTTACAATAGTTATCGTTCGTGAGGATCTTCTCGGCAAAGCAATGCCCATCACTCCCACAATGCTCGATTACAAAGTAATGGCAGATAATGACTCTATGTATAACACACCTCCCTGCTACTCTATCTATATGTGCAAGCTTGTTCTTGAGTGGATTAAGTCACTCGGCGGACTCGAGGTTATGAAAGAGCGCAACGAGAAAAAAGCTAAGATTTTATATGATTATCTTGACGAGAGCAAGATGTTCAAGGGCACGGTAGATAAAGAGTTCCGCTCAATGATGAACGCTACATTTGTTACAGGCGACGACGAGCTTAACAAAAAGTTTGTTGCAGAAGCGGCAGAGCACGGCTTCGTAAACCTTAAAGGTCACCGTTCTGTCGGCGGCATGAGAGCGTCTATCTACAACGCTATGCCTATCGAGGGCGTTGAGAAGCTCGTTGAGTTTATGAAAGAGTTTGAAAAAGCAAATTCATAATCCCCGGCTTTAATACACAGAAAGGTTGTGATCTCAATGTACAGCATTTTGACACTTAATAAAATAGCCGCTTGCGGCACAGATAAATTCGGCGGCAATTACACCTGTTCTTCAGATGTAAAAGACCCCACCGCGATAATGGTTCGCTCCGCTTCTATGCACGAGATGGAGCTCAGCGACGCAACAATCGCAATTGCAAGAGCGGGCGCAGGCACAAACAATATTCCCGTAGAGGCTTGCGCAGAAAAAGGCGTTGTCGTTTTCAACACTCCCGGCGCAAACGCAAATGCGGTTAAAGAGCTTGTTATTTGCGGACTTTTGATGGCATCGCGTAAAGTCGGCGCAGCTATTGACTGGTGCAAGACTTTAAAAGGCGAGGGCGAAGCGGTAGGCAAGCTTGTTGAAAAAGGCAAGTCAAACTTTGCCGGCCCCGAAATCGGCGGCAAGACCCTCGGCATAGTCGGCCTCGGCGCTATCGGCTTTAAGGTTGCGGTTGCGGCAAGCGCACTCGGCATGAAAATTGTCGGCTATGACCCGTTCCTTTCGGATGCTGTCAAAGCACAGCTCCCCGAGGGCACAAAGGTCGTCACCGATATAAACGATATTTTTAAAGAGAGCGATTATATTACTCTTCACCTGCCTCTCAACGATGCAACCAAAAACACCGTTAACAAAGAGACTTTGGCACTTTGCAAAGACGGCGTTCGCATTCTTAACTTTGCAAGAGGCGGCCTTGTAAACAGCGATGCTGTTATCGAGGCTCTCGGCAGCGGCAAGTGTGCGGCATATGTTGTTGACTTCCCGAGTGACGAAATTATCGGCGTTGAGGGAGTAACGGCGCTTCCGCACCTCGGTGCTTCAACACCCGAAAGCGAAGATAACTGCGCCATGATGGCGGCAGACGAGCTTATCGGCTACATCGAAAAAGGCGAAATCAAAAACTCCGTCAACCTGCCGAATCTCACAGGTCTCGGCGATGTTGAGTCAAAGCGTGTATGCGTTATCTGCAAAGAGGACGCGGTTGAGAGCGTTAAAGCTGCTCTCGGCGATGCAAAATCCGCTGCAAGAAAAGGCTACGGCTATGTTGTTGCCGACGGCGCAGACGAAGCGAAGCTTGACGGTATCGACGGAATTATCAAGGTTCGCACAATCGTTAAATAATTGTTTTCAGATTCAGATAGAGCCGGGCGCAAAAACCCCGGCTCTTTTTATAAAATAACCGCAAATAAAATGATAAATACAAAGCATAGCGTCATATCGGCACTTGTATTTATTGCGGGTTGATTTAAGAGAGGAGATTTATTATGAAGAAACTTATGAGCATAATTCTTGCGGCATTGCTTGTTTTTTCACTCGGTACCGCGGCGTTTGCGGCAGGCGGCAGCATTGCACTCGGCGAAACAAAATCCATAACACTCCAAAGAGACGAAACTGCGGCTTTTAAATTCACGGCAGAAGAAAGTACGCTTTATGTTGCGGAAATATCATCCGATATGGGTTTCGCTATGGTTAGCGTTACCGACGAGGCAGAAGATATTATTGATTCTGCATGGGTTATATCGTTTGGTGAAAAAGACGAAACAGACAGCAGCTTTATTTCGGACGAAGCCAAAATTTATTTTTGCGCCGATAAGGGCAAAACTTTTAATTTGGAGTTTAAAGAAAACTCTCAGTTTTTTATAGAAGTTCTTGAAAAGTTTGACGGTTTGGCAGAATCAATTGTTCCGGCAAAAATAAATGTAACCGTTAAAAAGGCAGATGTTCGCGAGCTGAAACTCGGCGAGACTTATTCGTCAAGCGAGTACAGAGAGTATTTTCTTTTTGCTCCCGAAGAGGACGGATTTTATAACTTCCGCTCAAATTCAAGCGGAAATTCTGATCCGCGAATATCAATAACAGGCTCTGACGGAAGTTATTTTACAAATGATAATAACGGATATTTAGCCGATTACGATTTTGACCTCACCGCTTATTTTGAAAAAGGCAAGGTATACGGCGTGGAAGTAATCAATACTTCGATTGAGTATGAAAAAGATGCAGAGCCGTTCACCTTCACCGTTTCAAGAGGCGAAGATATTAAGGCAGATTACCTCGATATTGATAGCAGAGTTGTGTTTGTTGCGGTGAACGATACGGCAAATAATTTTGTGAGCTGCGTTCCGAGCGGAGCACTGGAAGGCGAATATGAAGTAACCTGCGCGGACGAAACAAAAGCCAATGCTTATTATGATGAGAGCGGTTCGATTTGCATAGAAGGACTCTCTGTCGGCAAAACAACCGTAACGGTTACAGAAACAAACAGCGGCGTTTCAACCGAGTTTACGGTAATAGTTATACCTGCCGTTGTTCATAGTATTTTTAGTGTAGTGCAGAACATATTTTGGACTGTTGTAAGAGTAATATCCAATATTATAGATTTTATAACATCTCGTATTTTCTGACGATTTAAAATGAAAGAAAGCTATAATTCACACTGAGGTGTGGATTATGGCTTTTATTTTTGGTGAGAAATGCGGCGGCATGAGGCATGCCGCCATACGCAGTGACTCGCCGAGAATGACATCATTCCGCAAGGCTTCACCTCATCAGTCACTTCGTGACAGCTTCTCCTCGAGTAGAAGCCGATTAGCCGCATATTGCCTCCACTTTAGGGGAGGTGGCACGGCAAAGCCGTGACGGAGGGGTTTAAATCGCCAAAATCCGAAATTCAGATTTTTCAGCGGCATGAGGTTATTTAGTCTCTTGATTTTAACATTGGCACAAAAAAGCACACGGCTCAATTGAACCGTGTGCTTTTTGCATAGCAAATTATTTAACTTCAACTCTCCAGCCGAGGGGATCTTCTGTTTTGCCCCACTGGATACCGGTGATTGTGTCATAAATCTTCTGGCTGAGTTCGCCGATAACGCCGCCGTTAATGGTCATAACGTCATCTTTGTAGCGAAGCTTGCCGACGGGCGAAATAACCGCCGCTGTGCCTGTGCCGAATACTTCTTCGAGCTTTCCGCTGTGCTGAGCCTCGATAAGCTCGTCAACAGAAATTCGTCTCTCCTCAACCTCAAGACCCCAGTGCTTGCAAAGGTTAATTACAGAGTCACGGGTGATGCCGGGGAGGATAGAACCGTTAAGCATAGGTGTAACGATTTTGCCGTCGATTTTAAAGAAGATGTTCATGGCGCCGACTTCTTCGATGTATTTTCTCTCAACACCGTCGAGCCAAAGAACCTGCGAATATCCGTCGTCATGAGCCTTTACCTGAGCTGCAAGGCTTGCAGCGTAGTTGCCGCCTGTTTTTGCAAAGCCCATTCCGCCTCTTACGGCACGAACATAGTCGTCCTCAATCCAAATACCTACGGGAGCAAGTCCGCTCTCATAATAAGCTCCGCTGGGGGAGAGGATTATCATAAACAAATATGTCTTTGACGGTGCAACGCCGAGGAACGCGTCTGTTGCGATTATGAATGGACGAATGTAAAGAGATGTGCCCTCTTTTTCGGGAATCCAATCTCTGTCAACATTAACAACAGCTTTAACGGCCTGAACAAAATCCTCTTCGGGAAGCTCGGGTATGCAAAGTCTCTTGTTGGAGTTGTTGGTTCTCTTAGCATTCATATCGGGGCGGAAAAGATAAGCCTTTCCGTCAACGCCCTTGTAAGCTTTAAGACCCTCAAACATTTCCTGACCGTAGTGGAAAACCATAGCGGCAGGTGAAATTGTGAGGTCGCCGTAGGGGACGATTCTTGCATCGTGCCAGCCCTGACCCTCTGTGTAGTTCATCATAAACATGTGGTCGGTGAAGATGTGACCGAAGCCCAACGGCTGATCTGCCGCCGGTTTAGCCTTGGGTGATGTTGTTTTTGTGATTTTGATGTCAAGCATTATTATTCCTTCTTTCAAAAGCGTGGGTTATTTAATATAATCAAGAATCACTTTGGTCATTTCTGTGCACGAGAGCGGTTTGCCCTCGCTTGAGCCGAGAATATCGGCTGTTCTGTAGCCTGCTTCGAGAACGTCGTCAACAGCTTTTTCAATGCATCTTGCCTCGTCCTCAAGGTCAAATGAATAGCGGAACATCATTGCCGCAGAAAGAATTGTTGCAATCGGGTTTGCTTTGTTTTGACCTGCAATGTCGGGTGCGGAGCCGTGAATGGGTTCATACATGCCGCACTTGCTGTCGCCAAGAGAGGCGGAGGCGAGCATACCGATTGAACCTGTTATCTGTGAGCTCTCGTCAGAGAGAATGTCACCGAACATATTTGATGTAACAACAACGTCAAACTGAGAGGGGTTCTTAACAAGCTGCATTGCCGCATTGTCAACGAGTATATCCACACACTTAACATCGGGGTATTTCTCTGCTGTGCGGTGAACAACCTCTCTCCAAAGTCTGGAGCTTTCGAGAACGTTTGCCTTGTCGATGCTTGTAACTACGTTGTTTCTCTTTCTCGCAGTTTCAAAAGCAACCTTTGCAATTCTTTCTATTTCCATCTCGCTGTAGCATTCTGTGTCATAAGCTTCTTCGCCGTTTTTGCCGTTTCTGCGGCCTCTTTCGCCGAAGTAAATGCCGCCCGTAAGCTCACGAATCATAACAATGTCAACGCCGTTATCTATAATGTCGGGGCGAAGGGGGCTTGCACCTTTAAGCGCAGGGTAAATTTTTGCGGGGCGAATGTTTGTGTAAAGTCCAAGCGCATGACGAACGCCGAGAAGAGCTTTTTCGGGGCGAAGATGACCGGGGAGAGTGTCCCACTTCGGGCCGCCGACCGCGCCGAGGAGCACGCTGTCGCTTGCCTGGCAGCATTTAACAGTTTCTTCCGGGAGCGGAACGCCTGTTGCGTCTATTGCACATCCACCGGCAAGGTAGGGTGTGAAGGTGAATTTGTGGCCGTATTTTGCGGCAACTTTTTCGAGTACGGCAACGGCACTGTCAACTATTTCGGGGCCTATTCCGTCGCCCTTGAGCAAAGCAATGTTAAAATCCATTTTATCAAATCCTTTTTAAGAATAGTTTATTTTATCTTGCCGGCTTTAATAGACTCAATAAGGCCGCCGGTTGTGATTATCTCCTGAATAAATGCGGGGAACGGCTCGGCCTTGTATTCTTCGCCTGTTGTGAGGTTGTAGATAACGCCTGCGTCCATATCCGCTTTGAGCTTGTCGCCCTCGCTTATTGCGTCAACGGCTTCGGGGCATTCTATGATGGGAAGACCTATGTTGATTGAGTTGCGGTAGAAAATTCTTGCAAAGCTTTTTGCGATAACAAGTGCAATACCACTCTCTTTAATTGCTATGGGAGCGTGCTCGCGCGATGAGCCGCAGCCGAAGTTGTAGCCTGCAACCATGATGTCACCGTCCTGAACTCTTGAAGTAAAGGTAGCGTCAAGGTCTTCCATGCAGTGAGATGCAAGCTCTTTTTTATCTATTGTGTTAAGGTAACGTGCGGGAATGATAACGTCGGTGTCAACGTTGTCGCCGTATTTTATAACTTTTCCTTCAAACAACATATTAAAGTACCTCCTCAGGGGCAGAAATTTTGCCCGTTATTGCGGATGCTGCGGCAACTGCCGGGCTTGCAAGATAGACCTCTGATTTCGGGTGACCCATTCTGCCGACAAAGTTTCTGTTAGTGGTTGCAACGGCTCTTTCACCCTCTGCAAGTATGCCCATATGGCCGCCGAGGCACGGGCCGCAGGTGGGGGTGGAAACAATGGCTCCGCTCTCAATGAATGTTTTGAGTAGACCCATTTCCATAGCCTCAAGATAAATCTTGTTAGTTGCGGGGATAACAATTGTTCTGACACCCTTTTTGACTTTTTTGCCCTTGAGAATGTCGGCTGCGATAATAAGGTCTTCAAGTCTGCCGTTTGTGCATGAGCCGATAACAACCTGGTCAATCTTGATGTCGCCTATTTCGTCAAAGGTGTGCGTGTTCTCGGGCAGGTGGGGGAATGCGACTGTGGGACGTATTTCAGAAAGGTCAATGACATATGTTTCGTCATAAACAGCGTCATCGTCCGCCTTGTAGATTGTAGGCTCTTTGCCACCTGCGTTTTTGATAAATTCTATTGTTTTGTCGTCAACCTCAAAAATTCCGTTTTTGCCGCCTGCTTCGATAGCCATGTTTGCCATGCAAAGTCTGTCGTTGACCGAGAGGGTGTGAACGCCCTCGCCGCAGAATTCCATTGATTTATAAAGAGCGCCGTCAACGCCTATCATACCGATGATGTGAAGAATGACGTCTTTGCCGTAAACATTCTTTTGCAGCTTGCCTTTAAGCTCAAACTTAATAGCGGACGGAACCTTGAACCATGCTTTGCCGGTAGCCATTCCGCAAGCCATGTCTGTTGAACCGACGCCTGTTGAAAATGCGCCGAGCGCACCGTATGTGCAGGTGTGTGAGTCTGCGCCGATAACAACATCGCCGCTCACAACAAGACCTTTTTCGGGTAAAATAGCGTGCTCAACGCCCATGTCGCCGACGTCAAAATAATTTTCAATGCTCATGTCGCCTGCAAATTCGCGGCACATTTTGCACTGTGCGGCTGCCTTGATGTCCTTGTTCGGGGTGAAGTGATCCATTACCATAGCAACCTTGCTCTTGTCAAAAACCTTGTCAAGACCGAGCTTTTTATACTCGGCTATGGCAACCGGTGTTGTAACGTCGTTGCCGAGAACAAGGTCAACATTTGCAAGAATGAGCTGACCCGCCGTAACAGAATCAAGCCCTGCATGAGCCGCAAGGATCTTTTGTGTCATTGTCATTCCCATAGTGTTAATTCTCCTTTTTGGATAATTTATATTCAAAAGAATCCACCAGAGCCGTAAAGCTCGCTTTTATAATATCGCTTGATACTCCGATGGTTGTAAAGACTGAGTCGGAATCTGCCGAGTCTATCATAACTCGGATTTTTGAATCGGTGGTAGAACCCGATTCGATAACTCTTACTTTATAGTCTAAAAGGTGCATATCGCTGATTTCGGGATAAAAGCCCACGAGCGCGTCTCTCATTGCCTTATCAAGTGCGTTGACGGGGCCGTTACCGGTGGCGCAGGTCATAGAGACTTTATCGCCCACCTCTATTTTTATCATTGCGTTCGACTGCTGCTCGCCGTCCGGGGCGGGGAAGTCGTCAAGCACCTTATACATTATAACATTAAAATGCGGTTTCCACAATCCGAGATTTTTTTCTATGAACAGGTCAAAGCTTGCCTCTGCCGCCTCATAGTGATAGCCGAAATCCTCACGCTCTTTAAGGGCGTTTGTGATTGCCGTGGTCTCTGGCGATTTTTTGCCTATTTCGGGTGCGAAACGCTGAATTTTAGGAAGTACGGTTCCTCTGCCCGCAACCTCGCTCAAAAGGAATTTTCTCTCGTTGCCGACAGATTCCGGCGGAACGTGCTCAAAGGATTTTGAGCATTTCTGCACACCGTCTATGTGCATACCGCCCTTATGAGCAAATGCGCTTTTGCCGACATAGGGGTGATTGCTTTTAAGTCTGATGTTTGCAATCTCGGCAATTTTTCTTGCCGTGATTTTGAGGTTTGAGAGGTCAATGCCGAGGTCACAGCCGCACTTTAAGGTGAGGTTTGCGATTATTGTGCTAAGGTCTGCATTGCCGCATCTTTCGCCGAAGCCTATGAATGTGCCCTGAATATGAACCGCGCCTGCCGCAACCGCTGCCATGGAGTTCGCAACCGCACAGCCCGTGTCGTTATGGCAGTGAATACCTATTCTCACATTCGGAAATTTATCGCATACTTTAGAAGTAATGTCGCTTATTTCGTCAGGCAGGCAGCCGCCGTTGGTGTCGCAAAGTGCCAGCACGTCCGCGCCGCCCTCCACTGCCGAGGTGAGCACGCTCATGGCATAATCCGAATTGTTTTTATATCCGTCAAAAAAATGCTCTGCGTCAAAAATAACTTCTTTGCCCTGCTCTTTAAGGTAAGATAAAGTGTTTTTGACTATCTTGCGGTTTTCTTCAAGGCTGATTCTGAGAATTTCGGTCACGTGCAAATCCCACGTTTTGCCGAATATCGCAACCGCCGGGGTTTCTGCGCTCAAAAGCGCCTTGATGTTTGCATCGTCTTTGGGGTCTGTGCCTGCTCTTGCGGTGCTGCCGAAAGCGCAGATTTTGGCGTTTTTAACAGTGATTTTTTTCAGTTCCTCAAAAAAGCGGAGCTCTTTGGGGTTTGAGCCGGGGTTGCCGGCTTCGATATATGTAACACCGAATTCATCAAGTATTCCGGCAATTTTTAACTTATCCTGCACAGAGAAAGAGATTCCCTCGCCCTGTGAGCCGTCGCGCAGGGTAGAGTCAAATATCTCTGCCTTTTTGCCGATGTGCATTTTAGCAGCTCCTTTCAACAGGTTTTATTTCAAAGCTTTTTCAAAGCTCTCAAGTAAGACCTGCTTTTAGACTGCCGTATCCAAAACTTGAATACGGCAGTCATTTTTTGCAAATCGCTTATGCTTTGAAGTTCATCTTTTCGCGAAGCTCTTTGCCGACTTTCTCTACGGGATGCTCGGCCTCAAGTCTTCTGCGGGAGTTGAAGTATGCGCGATGTGACTGGTTCTCAAGGATCCAGTTGCGTGCGAATGCGCCTGTCTGGATTTCTTCAAGAACTTTCTTCATCTCTTTCTTAGTCTCTTCTGTGATGATACGCGGACCTACGGTGTAGTCGCCGTACTCTGCTGTATCGGAGATTGAGTAACGCATGAATGAGAAGCCCTTTTCAAAGATAAGGTCAACAATGAGCTTCATCTCATGGATGCACTCAAAATATGCGTTCTCGGGTTTGTAGCCTGCTTCAACAAGAGTTTCAAAGCCTGCTTTCATAAGAGCTGTAACACCGCCGCAAAGAACAGCCTGCTCACCGAAGAGGTCGGTCTCGGTCTCTTCACGGAATGTTGTTTCAAGAACGCCGCCTCTTGCGCCGCCGATGCCCATTGCATATGCGAGAGCGATATCTTTAGCGTTGCCTGTTGCGTCCTGCTCAACAGCTACGAGGCAGGGAACACCCTGACCCTTAACATACTGGCTTCTTACCGTGTGGCCGGGGCCTTTGGGAGCAACCATGATGATGTTGACGCCTGCGGGGGGAACTATCTGCTTGTAGTGAATGTTAAAGCCGTGAGCAAATGCGAGAGTCATGCCGTCCTCAAGGTAGGGAGCAACATCTTTCTTATACATAGCAGCCTGTTTCTCGTCGTTAATAAGAATCATAACAAGATCGGCCTTTTTAACTGCGTCGGCAGTGTTGAGAACCTCAAAGCCGTCTTCTTTAGCCTTTACTGCTGATTTTGAGCCCTCATAAAGACCTATAACAACGTTAACGCCGCTGTCTCTGAGGTTCTGAGCATGTGCGTGACCCTGGCTGCCGTAGCCTACAACCGCAACGGTTTTGCCGTCAAGAAGCGAAAGGTCACAATCTTTTTCATAAAACATGTTTGCCATTTTGAATTACTCCTTTTTGAATAAAATTTTATTTTTATTTTTTAAGGGTTGCGCTGCCACGGTCTATCGCTACAAGACCGGTGCGGCACATCTCTACTATACCGTAAGGTTTTAAAAGCTCAATAAAAGCGTCCAGCTTGTTGCTCTCGCCGGTTTTTTCAACGCATATGCACTCTGCCGAAAAATCGACTACTTTTGCGCCGAAGGTGTTTGCAACAGTCAAAAGTTCAAGTCTGTTTTCGGGTGACGCTTTAACTTTGATTATTGCAAGCTCTCTTGTCACTGCAAGGGAGCAGGTGATGTCTTTGATTTCTTTAACATCATAGAGCTTGTCAAGCTGCTTTAGCATTTGGTCACGCTCGTAGTCGGTGCCCGTCATGGTGACAGTCATTCTCGAAAGTCCCTCTATCTCGGTTACGCCGACGGTGAGGCTGTCTATATTGAATCCTCGCCGTGCAAACATACCTGAAATTCTCGTCAGAACACCTGAATGGTTGGCAACGAGCATGCCTATAACAAATTTCTGCATTACGTTACCCTCCTTATCTGAATCTCATGAGAAGATCGTCAATAGATTTGCCGGGAGCTATCATCGGCAGAACCATTTCGTCTTTGTCTATAATGCACTCAACAAGGCAGGGGCTCTTTAATGCGAATGCCTTGTCCAAAGCGTCTGCAAGCGATTTTTTATCGTCTGCTCTGAAGCCCGTTGCGCCGAAAGCGTCCGCAAGCTTCATAAAATCTGTTTTTCTGCCCAAGGTGGTCTGCGAATAACGCTCGCCGTAGAACATTGTCTGCCACTGGCGAACATTGCCCAAAACGCCGTTGTTCATAAGAACTATAACGAGCGGCAGATTTTGCGAAACGGCTGTTGCAAGCTCGTTGAGGTTCATGCCGAAGCTGCCGTCGCCTGTGTAAAGAACTGTGGTTTTGCCCGTGGCAACCGCCGCGCCTATCGCTGCGCCCATACCGAAGCCCATCGTGCCGAGTCCGCCGCTTGTGATGAATGTTCTTGAGTGGCAAACGCGGTTTCTTTGCGATGCCCAAAGCTGGTGCTGACCTACGTCGGTGCAAACGGGTGAATATTCGTCTTTTCTCTCGTTCACCGCGTCTATTATATCATAGGGCGTGAGCTTATTGGGGCTTATGTATGTATTTTCTGTTTCGTATTTTTTAAATTTTTCGATTTTTTTCATCCACTCGGGGCGTTTTTCTTCGCAGAGCTTTGTGTTGATGGCTCCGAGAACCTCCTTGAGGTCGCCTGTTATGCCGAGGTTTACCGAAATATTTTTGTTGATTTCGGCAGGGTCAATGTCGATATGAATAATTTTTTTATCAAGCGAATATTTTGATTTGTCGCCCGTGGCTCTGTCGCTGAATCTTACGCCCATAGCAATTATAAGGTCGGATTCATACATTGCCGCCGTGGAGGCGTAATGACCGTGCATACCGCACATTCCAAGACCTTTTGAGAATGTGTGCGGAATGGACGAAAGACCCATCATGCTTGTGCCTATGGGGGCGTCGATTTTATCCGAGAAGCTCATTATATCGTGGCAGCATCTTGATTTTACCGCGCCGCCGCCGCAATAGATGTAGGGGCGTTTGCTCTCTTTAATCATCTCAACCGCTTTGTCTATAAGCTCCTCATCATAAGCGGGGGCTTTAAGCGGCTTGATTTTGTCAGCCGCGGTATATTCGGCAAGAGCTATCTGAATATCTTTGGGTATGTCGATAAGAACGGGGCCGGGTCTGCCGGACTGCGCTATCTTCATAGCTTCTCTTACGGTGTCGGCAAGCATTGAAACGTCTTTTACCATGTAGCTGTGCTTTACTATCGGGTAAGTAACACCTACAATGTCAATCTCTTGAAAGCTGTCACGTCCGAGCATCGCACTGCTGACGTTGCCTGTTATGGCAAGCAAGGGGGTTGAATCGAGGTTTGCGTCTGCAATGCCCGTTACAAGGTTTGTTGCGCCGGGGCCGGAGGTTGCGAGAACCACGCCGATTTTGCCGGAGGCTCTTGCGTACCCCTCTGCCGCATGAGCCGCGCCTTGCTCGTGAGCGGTGATAATGTGATTTATGCGGTCAGAGCTTTTATAAAGTGCGTCATAAATATCAAGCACCGAACCACCCGGGTAACCGAATATTGTTTCAACGCCTTGTTCAATGAGCGTTTCTATGAGTATTTGTGCGCCTGAGAGCTTCATAACTGTTCCTTTCTGCGGAGGATTCCGAACCTTAAAAAAAGCCTATGGTTTAAAGATTAAACCACAGGCTCAAGAGTATTCAGTGTAAACAAAGCATATTTTTGTTTATGCTTTGCCTTTTTCATCTGACGGTTTCTTGCTGCCTTTGGGCATAATCTTTTGCGTTATCAATCACGGCCACGAGCACGAGAATGATAACGTTAATAATTATTCCTATAGATACGGCATAAGAAAGCATCGTTTTTCCTCACATCTTTATTTGATGTCGGTATTATAGCACTCCTTTAAAATAATTACAAGGGGTTAGTTGATATTTCTACAATTTAGTCAATACAGCAAGTTTAAAAAAATCATCTTTGTATATTTTACAACAAAAAATATCGATAAAAGGGCTTAAAATATAGGAAAAGCTACCATAACTCCGTTTGACCTTTTTAATGCTTTGAAACCTATTTGTTGTCGTTGACACAGGGGCGGCTATGGGTTTATAATATATAGATGTAATAAAGAACTTCAAAGGAGCGAGAATAAATGAAAAGACAGTGCGAATGTTGCTATAAAAGATTTGAAGTTATAAGAGACGTGTCGGTTCCGCTCTCGCGCGATGTTACCGCGCCGAGAGATACCATAAAATGCCCGTGGTGCGGCTGTGAAAACGGCAGCGTAGAAAAGGGCTCGCTTATAAGCACGCGCCGCTGTGTTTCAGAGAGTGAATTTTGATTTCGGAGGGTGCGAAAGTGACGGATATTACTTTAAAAAGCAGAATAGAGCAGTATTTTAAAGACTATGAGAGCGCGATTATAGAGGATGTATCAACTCTTGTTGCAATCCCGAGCGTCAGAAGTGAAGCTCTTGAGGGCAAGCCGTTCGGCTATTACTCATATCATGCGCTTGAAACCGCTCTTAAAATGGCAGAGGGCTACGGCTTCGGCATAAAAAATTATGACGGCTATGTCGGCAGCATTGATTTTAACGATAAAGAGACGGAGCTCGGTATTTTTGCCCATTTGGATGTTGTTGCGGCGGGTGACGGCTGGCACAGTAATCCGTTTGAGGTTAAAATTGAAGACGGCAAGCTTTTCGGCAGGGGAGTCAGCGACGATAAAGGCCCTGCAATCGCGGCACTTTATGCTCTCAAAGCGGTTAAAGATCTCGGTATAGAGCTTAAAAAGAATGTACGCCTTGTGCTCGGCACAGATGAGGAGTGCGGCAGCGACGACCTTAAGCATTATTTTGAAACAGAAGAAAAGCCTAAACACTCGTTTACTCCCGATGCGAATTTCCCCGTAACAAACGGCGAAAAGGGTAGATTTACCAAAAAATTCTTTTCGGGCTATATTGATAAAAAAGAGGGCAAGCGCGTTGTCAGCATAAAGGGCGGCGAGGCGGCAAATGCCGTGCCGGGAACCTGCGAAGCTGTGGTTGCGGGCTTTGACAGAGACGAGGTTGAGTGGAAGGCTTTGCTTGCCTCTATCAGAACCGACACCGATTTCACAGCCGAGGAGTGCGAGAACGGCATAAAGATAGTTTGTACGGGAACTTCGGCTCATGCTTCGCTTCCGCAAAACGGTGTGAATCCGATAACCGCAATGCTCACCATGCTCTCGTCACTCTCGCTTGATAAGAGTGAAAGCTCCAGCAGAGTTACGTCGTTAAAAGAGCTTTTTCCGCACGGAGATTACCTCGGCAAAGCCTTTGGTGTTGATATGAGCGACAAGCTCGGCGAGCTGACCATGACCCTTGATATTTTGAATTTTGAAAACGGCAGGGTAGAGGGCTGTTTTGACACAAGAACCCCGATGTGTGCCGGTGAAGAAAACTGTGCCATGCCCATTGCCTCAAGGCTGAGAAGCTACGGCTTTGTTATTGAGAACACAGATATGCGTGCTCCTCATTATGTGGACGAAAATTCTGACTTTGTTAAAACGCTTCTTAAAAATTATGAGTGTTTCACAGGCGATAAAGGCGAGTGCCTTTGCATGGGCGGCGGCACCTATGTTCACGATATAGACGGCGGCGTTGCGTTCGGCGCAATCAGAAAAGGCCTTGAAACCAATATGCACGGCGCGGACGAATTTATGTATATAGAAGATATATTGACAGCGGCAAAAATATTCACAGCCGTAATAATAGATGTGTGTGGTTGAAATATGAAAAAGTATGTTGTTGAAGAAATTGAAAACGGCGTTGCAAAATGCGAGAATGAAGACGGTGATTTTGAGTTTATAAAATCAGATTTATTGCCCTCGGGTGTGAAAGAGGGCAATGTTCTCATTTTTGAGGACGGATTTTATACCGTTTCGCAGAGCGAGACCGCCGAGCGCAAAAAAAGAATGTTGGAGCTTCAGGAAAAACTTTTCGGCAAAAAATAACCGAATGTTAAACAATCAATTACAAATATTTCATATATGAGGCTTAGAATAAAGACCTCTACGGAGATGAAAATTATGTGCAATCAGCTTATCAAATTTTTTGAAGACAAAAAAATACTTATTCTCGGCTTTGGCAGAGAGGGCTTATCGACCTATAATTATATCCGCACCTACTTGCCTAAAAAACATCTCGGCATTGCAGACGCAAAAGACGTTGCGCTCCAAGATGAAAACGTGACGTTTCATACCGGCAAAAATTATATGGACTCAATAAAAGAAGACTATGACCTTATAATGAAAACCCCGGGCATAGCTTTTATTGATGTGGATATTCCGAACGGCACAACCGTGAGCTGCCAGACGGATTTGTTTTTGCGCTTTGCACCGTGCATGAAAATAGGCATAACAGGCACAAAGGGCAAGACGACTACCTCTACCCTTATATATGAGGTTGTGTCTGCCGCAGGAAAAGACGCTTGCCTTATCGGCAACATCGGCGTGCCCGTTTTTGACGTTATTGATTCGATTGAGGGCAAAACGGCGGTCATAGAGATGTCGTCGCATCAGCTTGAGTTTACAAGAACCTCACCTCATATAGCGGTGCTTACAAATATATATCCCGAGCACCTCGACCATTACAACGGCTTTGAGGGCTATGTCGGCGCAAAATATAACATTATGAAGCACCAGACAAAGGACGATTATCTCATATACAATCCCGACCAGGATTTGACGGGAATAATTGATTTGGACGCGGTTAAATCAAACAAAATTGCCGTCAGCGCAAAGGACGGCGAAAAAGACGAATTCTTAAAATCGCTCACCTCTCTTAACGGCAGACTTCTCGGCGAGCATAGCCACCAGGATATTTATTTTGCCGCAAAGGTTGCGGAAATTCTCGGTATAGAAAAATCTGCGGTTAAAAAGGGAATAGAGAACTTCAAGGGTATTCCTCACAGGCTTGAGCCTGTCGGTGAGTTCAGAGGCATTAAGTTTTATAACGACAGCATTGCAACCATTCCCCACGCGGTTGAGTGCGGCGTTGAGGCAATAGGCGATGTTGATACTCTGATATTCGGCGGACTTGACAGAGGAATAGACTATGAGGAGTTTAAAAAATACCTGATGTCCTGCCCGGTTAAAAACCTTATCGGTATGCCCGATACAGGTCACAGCATAATAGACGCGCTCTCTCTCCTCGGCTGCGACAAAAAAATGTTTAAGGCAGAGGATATGGAGCAGGCTGTCAAGGCGGCATATGACATGACTGAAAAGGGCAAAAGCTGTTTGCTTTCGCCTGCGGCGTCAAGCTATAATGTATATAAAAATTTTGAATACAAGGGCAATCACTTTAAAGAGACGGTCAAGGCCCTTGCGTGAAAGGAGCAGCCCTTAATTGAACGATTTCAGAGCAAAATTATATGAGTTTATGAGGGGCAGAAACGGTAGCGACGAGCTTTATATCTTTATGTCTGCGGCATATATCATAATGATAATCACAAATGCTTTTGTTCGCTCAAGAATTTTTTCGGCAATAATTTTGGCATGGTTTATTTTGACGGTGCTCAGATTTTTTTCAAAAGACATATACCGCCGCCAAAACGAAAATGCCAAATTTGTAACGCTTTTAAATCGCATTAAAAATAAAAATTTTAAGCGTGACCCTTATGAGGTTAAGACCAAAAAAGATTCTAAGCTTAAAAGAAAAATAAAGATGTATAAAACCATGTTTAAAGACAGAAAAACTCATGTCTTTAAAAAGTGCCCGCAGTGCAAGGCGGTCATACGCTTGCCGAAAAGAAAGGGCAGCCATGAAGTAATATGCCCGAAGTGTGGCAGAGAATTTAAAATAAAAGTGCGTTGAGGTGCGAGTATGAATCTTGAAGAAAAAACAGTAAAAAAGAATTATATTTATAAGGGAAAAATCGTAAATCTCAGAAAAGACGACGCGATGCTCCCGAACGGCAAAATGTGTGTGAGAGAAATTGTCGAGCACGCAAAAGGCGTTGTGCTTGCCGCACTCACAGAGGATAACGAGCTTATTTTTGTTAGGCAGTTCCGTTACCCATATATGGAGGTTGTGCTCGAACTCCCGGCAGGAAAAGTAGAAGAGGGCGAAGACCCGCTCGAAGCCGGCAAAAGAGAATTGCTTGAAGAAACCGGAGTAACGGCAGAAGAATATATTGACCTCGGTGAGTTTTATCCCTCCTGCGGCTTTACGGACGAGATAATTTATATGTATTTGGCAAAGGGACTTTCGCAGGGCAGTCAGCACCTTGACGAGGACGAATTTTTGAACGTAGAAAAAATTCCGCTTCAAAAAGCGGTCGATATGGTTATGAAAAACGAAATACCCGACGGCAAAACCCAGTCGCTTATTTTAAAGGCTTTTTTAAAGCTCAAAGAGGGCGAATGATGAAAGAGATAATTCTTGCCTCCGCCTCTCCGCGCAGAAGAGAGCTGCTTGCTCTTGCAGGTGTGGATTTTACCGTTCAAACGGCAGATGTAGAGGAGAAAACCGCGCCCGGTCTTACCCCTGCGGAGACGGTAAAACAGCTTGCCGAAATAAAGGCTGCCGCCGTCGCAGAAAAAAATCCGTCCTGCACGGTTATCGGCGCAGATACGGTTGTTGCATCAGAGGGCAAAATTCTCGGCAAACCAAAAACTCGTGAAGAAGCTTATGAAATGCTGGAATCCCTCTCTGGCAAAACGCACCATGTTTACACGGGCGTGTGTATTATGAATGGCGAAGAAAAAACAGTTTTTGCCGAGGAGACGGCGGTCACTTTTTATGAACTCTCTGATGATGAAATATATTCTTATGTTGACACGGGCGATTGCTATGACAAAGCCGGTGCATACGGAATACAAAGCGGCGGGTGTACGCTTGTTAAAAAGATAGACGGAGACTATTTTAATGTTGTCGGTCTGCCTGTTGCAAGGCTTGTGAGAGAACTGAAAAAGTGATAAAACAGAAATCGGCGGCATGACCTCATGCCGCCGTTAAGTTTTCGCCCGAATAAAAGCGGCGCACTCATCGCCTCCACTTTAGGGGAGGTGGATTCGGCGTTTTACGCCGAAGACGGAGGGGTTAAAGTTCATCAAACGCAGAAATTCGCGGCAATCGCCGGCATGAGAACGTGAAACCTAACCTCGTAGGGCGGTGTGCCCACACACCGCCGTCGAATTTTTGCACGAATAAAAAGCGGTGTATAAATCGCCCCCACTTTATGGTGGGTTGATTCGATTTAATTAAGTCCAAAAAACTAAGCACAATCGGCGGTGTGCCCACACATCGCCGCCACAATATAAAACCGCAGGGCATCACCTTATGGTCGTGCCGCACAATAAAAAAACTCCTTGCCCGAACCAAAATTCAGGCAAGGAGTTTTGATGTAGAAATTAAACTTATTTAAGTTCAACCTTTGCGCCGACTTCTTCAAGCTTAGCTTTGATTTCTTCAGCTTCTTCTTTAGCAACGCCCTCTTTAATTGCTTTGGGAGCGCCGTCAACAAGAGCCTTAGCTTCTGCAAGGCCAAGACCTGTGATGTCTTTAACAGCCTTAACAACCTTGATCTTCTGAGCGCCTGCTTCAGCAAGAACAACGTCAAACTCTGTCTTCTCCTCGACTGCTGCTGCGCCGCCTGCTGCGGGACCTGCTGATACAACTGCTGCTGCAGCTGATACGCCGAATTCTTCTTCTACTGCTTTTACGAGCTCTGAAAGCTCAAGAACTGAAAGAGTCTTTAACTCTTCAACAATTGCTGTAATCTTCTCTGATGCCATTTTAGTTATCCTCCTAAAAAATTATAAATCAAATTAAAGGGCAATTAAGCCTCTGCGGGAGCCTCTTCAGCTCCGTCTTTATCAGCAATAGCCTGAACAGCACGTGCAAATGCTGCGATAGGCGCGCTGAATACGTTTGCAACCATAGAAAGCAATGTTTCTCTTGAAGGAAGGGTTGCAAGCTCCTTAATCTTATCAAGACCGATAAGTTCGCCGTCAAGGTAGCCGCTCTTAATGTTGAAGCTCTCTACCTTGTCTGCATATTTGTTGAGAATACGTGCAGCTGCAACATAATCCTCTGTGCTGGTGGCAATAGCCGTTGTGCCCTCAAGAACCGACGTCATACCTTCGAGGTCTGTGCCCTTAACGGCAAGACCGAGAAGTGTGTTTTTAACAACAGTGTATTCAACGCCTGCTTCTCTGAGCTCCTTACGCATTGCAGTATCATCAGCAACTGTGATGCCCTTGAATTCAACGACAACACCTGCGACTGAATTTGAAATTCTGTCTGAAAGCTGAGCTACTATCTGTTTCTTTTGTTCCAATACGCTTGCGCTTGGCATATCTGTTTCACCTCTCTGTAGCTAAAATGCGGTGCGAATGCAAAAATCCCTGCCCACAGACCGCAGGCAGGGATAGACATACATAAAAATCAGTATAGATTCAGTATGTTCCTAACCTCGGCAGGTGGGTAAACCGTTACGCATGAAGCACCTGCTGTCTTAAGTAAAAAGAACAGCTTAATGATAATACCACACAGAACGCTCTGTGTCAAGTATTTTTTATTATTCGTCAGCCGATGTTGCGCTTGCCTTTGCAGGGTTAATGCGAACGCCGGGACCCATTGTTGTTGCAAGTACGCAGGACTTGATGTACTGACCCTTTGCAGCTGCGGGCTTAGCCTTTTCAACTGCTGTGATAAGGGTGTTGTAGTTCTCTGCAAGCTTCTCTGCGCCGAAAGAAACCTTGCCGATGGGGCAGTGAATAATATTTGTTTTGTCAAGACGGTATTCAATCTTACCTGCTTTAGCCTCTTCAACAGCCTTTGCAACATCGGGTGTTACAGTGCCTGCTTTGGGGCTGGGCATAAGACCGCGGGGTCCGAGAACTTTACCGAGACGGCCTACAAGACCCATCATGTTGGGTGCTGCGATAGCAACGTCAAAGTCAAGGAAACCTTCGCCCTGAATCTTGGCAACAAGGTCTTCTGCGCCGACGATTTCAGCGCCTGCAGCTGCTGCTGCGTCTGCTGCGTCGCCCTTTGCAAAAACTGCAACTCTAACGCTCTTGCCTGTGCCGTTGGGGAGAACAACCGCGCCTCTTACCTGCTGGTCAGCGTGACGCGAGTCAACACCGAGGCGGATGTGAAGTTCTACTGTTTCGTCAAATTTAGCAGAAGCGGTTTTAACAACTGTTTCAAGTGCCTCTGCAGGCTCATAAAGCTTTGCTCTGTCAACAAGCTTTGAGCTTTCAATATATTTCTTGCCGTGTTTCATTGTTAATTACCTCCCAAATAAGTGGTTAATCGGATTTTTCCTCCCACCAGGGAGCATTAGTCCACTACAGTAACGCCCATGCTGCGAGCTGTACCGGCTATCATGCTCATAGCCGTTTCAATGCTTGCTGCGTTAAGATCAGGCATTTTCTGTTCTGCGATTTTTCTAATCTGCTCACCGGTAATAGTTGCAACCTTTGTCTTGTTGGGCACGCCCGAACCGCTCTCGATTCCGCAAGCCTTCTTGATAAGAACAGCTGCGGGGGGAGTCTTTGTAACAAAGGTAAATGTGCGGTCTGCATAAACTGTTATAACAACGGGAATGATGAGACCTGCATCATTTTTTGTGCGCTCGTTAAATTCCTTGGTGAACGCCATGATGTTTACGCCGTGCTGACCTAAAGCAGGTCCTACGGGCGGAGCCGGGGTCGCTTTGCCGGCGGGGATTTGAAGCTTAATAAAGCCTACAACCTTCTGAGCCATTTCTTGCACCTCCAAAAATGTGTGGTTATTGCGGAGCATTTATAATTGGGATTTATGCTCCTCCCACAGGGAGCCTGTTAAAGCTCCATGTATCAAAGCGATACATATAATTAAACGGAACGACCGCTAATTATCAGTGTTTTCAGTCGGCAATGGGTTCTACCTGGTCAAGCTCAAGCTCAACCATAGTCTCTTTGCCGAAAAGAGCGGAAACCGTGACGCGAACCATATTGTTATCAACGTCAATAGCCTCAACTCTGCCTGTGAAGCCGTCAAAGATCTCGTCAACAATGTTAACGGTATCGCCGACAGCGTAGTTGACCTCAACCGTGCGCTTTTCAACGCCGAGGCGATAAACTTCTTCCTCTGTTAAAGGAGTGGGTTTGCTCTCGGGGCCTACAAAGCCCGTAACGCCTCTGGTGTTTCTGACAACGAGCCATGCTTCGTCGCTTATCTCGGGTTGATCGTCTTCGTTCATCTCAACGGCCATTTTGACCATTACGTAACCGGGAAAAAGCTTGCGCTCAACTTCTTTGGTCTTATCTTCTTTAACCTCAACAACGGTTTCGGTCGGAATTTTGACCTCGAGAATCTGATCGTGCATTTTGCGGTTTTCAACGACTTTTTCGATGTTGCCGGCAACTTTGTTTTCGTAGCCGGAGTAGGTATGCACTACATACCATCTGGAGTTAATAGACATTGCTTTTCCTCCGAAAATCAGCCAAATTTCAAAAGCTTACTCAGCGCTTGACTGAGCAGACGTCTCACTTGTTGCTTCAGAAGAAGCGGCGGTTGTCGAATTCTCTTCGGCAGCCTGCGAAGTGGATGTTTTGTTCTCCTGGTACTTGTCGGCACCGTCTCTGATACCGTTTATACCCGAAGAAAGTCCCCAGTCGATAAAGAACACTACAATACCGATAACGGCAATAGCAACGATAACGACCAGTGTGCTTTTGAGAACCATTTTTGCGCCGGGCCAGGTAATCTTTTTGGTTTCACCTTTGAAGTCTTTGCCGAATTTGGCGAACCATTTACCTATTCGCTTAAAGATGTTGCCCTTTTTAGCTTTGGGCGCACCGGCCTTTTTTTCTTTTGCGGCCTTCTCAATCTTTTCAGCAGCTTCGGATTTTTCACGTTTAGCCATAATGATTACCTCCGCTTACTTTGTTTCTCTGTGGAGAGTATGCTTCTTGCAGAATCTGCAGTACTTGTTCATCTCCAACCTGTCCGGTGTGTTTTTCTTGTTTTTCATCGTGTCATAGTTGCGCTGTTTGCATTCTGTACACGCAAGGGTAACTTTTACTCTCATATCGGCACCTCCGTTTAACCGGGTTGTTCCCGGAATTTTCAGCCTCCCTCTTGCCGGAAGCTCTACCCTGGTAAGCTCCCGAATAAGGGCACAAAAAAAGAACCCTCTTTAAGAGGTACAACCATTCTATCATTATAGGGCGCAAATGTCAAGAAAAATTTAGATTTATTTTAATATATCTATCTGTTGTGCCGCGGTGTTTTTTTCGGCACAACAGATAGATTTTTATTAAGAGACGGTGTGTTCAGAAGATGAAATTTGCTTACTTTCGTTTTTGAACTTCGCCGAATGGCGGCAAACCTTGCCGTTTATAAAAAAGTCAGCAAATACCGTTTATAAAATCTAAAATCCATAAAACAAATTTGGTTATTATTTTGATTATAAATTTACAAATTTTTGTGAACAAACAGTCTTCTCCCGTTGCGGGGATTTCGGTGTGCTCGTTTCTTGTGGCGTGACATACGGTGCACTCCTCATGCTTTGAGCCTTTTTCGTCATCGGTCGGTTCTTTGTCGGTGACCCACTCAAAGGTGTGAGCGGCGGTATCTGCCTTGTCACCGCAAATACATTCGTGCCAGTGGCTTGTTCCGTCGTATTTCCATTCCGTACCGTAGCTGTGACTGTGAGGCGCAGCCTTGATTTCAAACTCTGTGCCGCACTCACCGTCGCTGTATACAACACTCAGAGTGTGTTTGCCGACAGAAAGAGTGCCGAGGTAGGCTTTTTTAAGTGTAATGACGGTAGAACCCGAAGCTGCTGTATATTTATCGGCAGGAACGGTTATGCCGTCCACCTTTATGCCGGTGAATTTGGAGAAATCTCCGTTTGCGCGGAAAGTCAGCGTATCGTTACTGTTCTGCTTCCATACGCCGTTTGTACCCTCGGTGATTTTATACTCGGGTATTATGGTCATGGCAAGGTCGGTAAGAACCCACATTGTGCCGTCGGAGCCGTCGCTCTCATCGCCTTCATAGCGCGTATAATTTACAAATTCGCCGTTGATTTTCAGCTTTGTGTCGGGTGAGAATATATATCGTATATTTCCGACGTCGCCGTAAGTTGTTACATACACACCGTAATGATAGGTCTTTCCGGCTTCAAAAGCGGTAATTTTATTTTCATAAAAATTCCCGAAGTCGGTAGACATTGCACCGGTCTTGCTGTCTAACTCCCACCACTCGCAGCGGAAGGCGTAGGCTGCGCCGTCGGGTACTTTGCCGGTGAACACGGGCTTGTCGCCGTCCTTGAAGCTGACGGTAACATTGTTGATTTCTACAACATCAATGGCGGTAACGGTAGGCATAGTAATTGTCTTAACAGAGGGAATATACATAGAGCCACCGACAAAAGGTGCCGATACTTTTTGTTCGTTCACCGTAATAACTGTTTCACCTGTAAAGGAATATCCGTCCTTTGGCATCAGCATAAGGGAATATACATACTTCTTGCCGCTCTCAAATTCGGTGAATGTCGGCAACGAGCCGTGTGAGCCGTTGTCGGAATACCATGCGGCAACGGGTTCGTTGTCTTCAAACTGCTGCCAGCATTCATAGGCGATCTCATATTTATCGGCATCGGCATTATATACCTCGGCGGTTGCCTGTGGGGTATCACCCGGCTGATAGTCGAATTTTGCATTTTCAATGGTGGCAGTGGTGATGGTGCTTATTGTTACCGCAGCAATCTTCACAGGTTCATTGCCGAGCTGGCGGTGTTCGGCATCTGCGCCGGTTTCTGCCATACCGTCGCCCAGAATAAGCTGACCCTTGTTCAGAATGGCCGTGTTCCCGGCAAAGCCGGTATCTAAAATGGTTGTACCGCCGGTGAAGCTGGCTGTATCTGTATCATAGGGTATACGCATTAAGATTCCTACGTCGTTGTACTCTTCATCCTTAGGCAAAACGATCGGCGTATATTCTCCCCAATCCCATGCCGCGTCTAAAGTGCCGCCGCTGACGGTGAGATTCCTCACGTCTACGGCAGGGAATGCATACAGCTTGCCGTTATACGAGCTCTTACGCACGGGCTCACGAACAGTGAGATTGCCGCCGGAGAGAGTCATGGCCTTTACGTCAATGCCTTGGGTCTGCACGGAGCCGCCGGAAATATTGATTCTTTTGGCGCCGCTAAGCTGACCTTTATTTAAAACAGTGCCGTCGGTGACGGTGAATATACCCTGCGTTTCTGTGGCACCGTAGGTAGACATATAAATCTGACCGTTCTCGGTCTCTAAAGTGCCGCCGTTGACGGTGATGCTGCCGGCATTGGCGGTGCCGGTGCGGCTGTTTACTTCTGTATCAATGGCATTGCCGTAGGTGCTTTCTGTCTGTGTGCTTGCAGCGGTCAGCTTGCCGCCGTCAAGGCGGATTTCGCCGCCGGAAATATACGCGCCATAGGCACCGGAAACCTTGACTTCGGCGTTATTGGCAACGAACAGGTTGCCTACGGAAATATACAGACCGTTTGACAGAACTCCTCCGTCTGACATAGAAGAAACGCTCTCGGCAAACAGCTTGCCGTTGCCGGAGACGGAGACGTTGCCGCGGTACATATATATGCCGCGTGAGAACATCGCTCTCTTAGTGCCACCCTCCTCCAGCTCATACGCTTCGCCTGCAACGGCTGTCAGAGTTCCGCCGGTGACCAGCAGTGCTTTGTTCTTTATATCATTATCCATGTTGACGCCTATGGAGAAGCAGCTGTCATAGCCCTCTATATAGCCGCCCTGAGCAGTGATTTGACCGCCCTTGACGGTGAGGTCACCGCATACGTTGATGCCGGAGGAAAAGGTCCAGCCGTCACCGCTGTTTTTGACGCTGCCGGCGCAGACGGACAGCGTGCCCGTACCCGCAGTTTCGCTCTGAACGGTGAGGTTTCCCGTTGCGGCCAATGCGTTAATATAGGTTGTGTTTTTGTAGCTGCCGCTTACATCTATTGAGACATCGCCGCTTTGAATGGTATTATATGTGCCGTCAGCCAACACAATGGTGGTTCTGTCCGGCAGCTTAACAGCCGTGGCAGCCTTGGTGGTGAAGTCGATGCCCCTGAGGGTCAAAGTCTTGGTGCCGTTATCCCAAGTGGAATCGGCAGCACCGAAGGACTTATACTGATTGAGCAGAGCAATCGCCGCCGCACCGCCGTCGGAAGCGGTGAAGTCCGCCGTTTCTGTTGCCGGGTCTGCGGCAAACGCCGTCATCGGCACCAGCGACAGCACCATGCAAAGCGCCAGTAGGACTGTCAGCAGCTTTGTCTTAATCGCTTTATTCTTCATAGTCTTAGCTTCCTTTCTTACAGTTTTTCTCCGCATTCGGAGCAGAAAGCGCTGCCCGGCTTCACGACTGCGCCGCAGTTCGGGCATTTTCTGCCGAGCTTTGTTCCGCAGTGATCGCAGAATTTTGCGTCGGCGGATAGCTGCGCCTTGCAGTTCGGGCATACGATCATGCCTGCCGCCACGGTCTGACCGGCACCGGTCACGACCACGGGCTTTCCACCGGTCATAATGGCATTTTCTATCACCTGAAAAACCTCGCCGGGGAGCTTTTTCTGCTTAAACGCACCCATTCCGGCGGTGATCGCCAGCGGCCATGCCACAAACAAACCGATGGCGCCTGCTCCTATTTTATCCGACCACTGACCTTCGCCGATGCTGACATTCAGTTTGTCGCCCATCACCGCCATCTGCACGGTAAGAGCCAGCCGCATTCCGGTAAGGGTTTTCCAGCCGTCCTTCGGCTGGCTTGCCTGCATGACATAGCCATCCGTTGTCTGTGAACTCTGAACCTCCATGCCTTTTTCGGTGCGGAAGAAGTTTTCCAACCGGGTAACAATCTGTGACACCTCTGTTCCGTTCAACATAAATACTCTTGAATCATTCATTTTGATTGCCTCCGTTCTGAAATTTCAAACAGGTTGTTTTTGGACGAATACCTTGTTTATCTCAAGCTCGTTTTCCAGATGCTGCGATACGCTGTCGGCTATGGCGGTCGTTGCCCTTCGGATACCGGCGTCGGACAGTCCCTCGCAAGGATGTATCATTGTTACAGTCAGTTCCGTTCCCGTTTCCTGTTCATCTACGGATATAGAAAAGCTGCTCAAATTACCGTACACCGACATTTTCGTTAAAATAGTGGATGCGTCTGTTTTTTCATATTCGGCACCGTTTTTATCCAGCACTTCATAAACGGCGACGATCACATATTGCCGATTGTACGGCAGCATTATTCTTGTTGTTTTACTGTCCGGCAAAGCGGAAAGCTGCTTGTTCATCGTTCGGCGCCTCGTTTTCATCACGGTTCTATGGTAAACCGCTTTTGTTATAATGTTATTGCTTTTCAATATAGCCGCTGATAGGCTCGGCATACATATTGTCGTCGGTCACGGGCTTATAGCGCTTGCCGTCGTACACATCGGTAAAGCCGTTTGTCGCTTTGTAGATCTCATTTGTTTCGGTATCAT
>OIZL01000090.1_pt1 | contig 78721 bp, 82 predicted proteins | sample 1588541 | NCBI WGS metagenome assembly OIZL01 (sample SAMN03283285) | human gut metagenome | biome: human-associated habitat; material: feces | host: Homo sapiens | place: Peru | collected 2012 | reverse complement strand
AAAACACCATTTATGATATACAATAATGGCAAAGTAATAGATAACATTAATGAAGTTAACTCACAACTTGACATCTTACCTACTATTCTTAATTTATTCGGTATTTCATATAATACCAATTATTACTTAGGACAAGATATATTTAGCAAAGCCCATATACCAGTTGTATACTTCCAAGATGGTTCTTGGTATGATGGTTCTACTTATGTATCAAATGGTAAATACTCAAGCGGTAAAAAAATAAGTACTAAAAATATTAATAAAATAAATGATTATGTAAAAACAAAAATGGATTTAAATAACGCTATACTAAAATCCAATTACTTTGAAACCATTGAAAACAAATTAAAAGAAGAACAAAGAAAAAAAGAAGAATTAGAAAAAGCAAAAAAAGAAAATACTAAACAAGAAAATAAAGAAAATACTAAAAAAAGTGAATAATCACTTTTTTATTTTGCAAGAGAAGAATTACCTGTCTTATAATCAATTTCTATACCATCTTGAACATTATAAACAAATATATTAAACTTAATACTCTTCCCATTATCAGAAACAGATAACCCCTCCATCTGAACCCCAGTAGCAAGTAAATTATCCTCAAGAAATATAGGAGTTACTCTATAAAGAACATGGTCATTAGTTTTCTCAACATACTGTCTTACCATATTTTCATAATCAAGCATAACACCAATATTCATTTGCCTTGTACAAGTAATTAAATTCTTCTTATTAGCGTTCTCCCCAGTTAACTGATAACCTATTAAATGACACCTATTATATAAATACTTACCCTCTATAATATCATACTTGACCGTATGCCACCCAGTAGGTTTAACACTTCCAATACTCGTTCTTTCTAAAGTTGGTAACAAATCTACTCCAATATTAGCAAAAGCTGTCCCAGACCTACCTAACATATCTAAAGAACTATATGTTTCAAATGATTTATCAGTCTTATACTTATCTTCAAATAAAGGCTCATTATTATTTATAATAATATATTCCTTACCACTATAAGAAGGAATATTTTGAATATCATATGATGCATAACTACCTGTTTTTTCTAATATAACTTCTTCTATTTTATCACCATAAAAATTATAACCCAATAATAAAAATACAATAAATATTAAAGATAACAAACTCTTATTACTTTTCTTTCTTCTACTCATAATACTACCTCTATAATAATTATAACTTATATTTAAAATTTTTAATAGTGTTTTCTCCTTTTACTATTTAATATATATAAAGTTGTACTAACTAAAACTATACCCAATATAAGAGTAGTTATAATTCCATACCTATGATTACTAACTTCCATAACTTTTTCATTAAATACAGGACTTACCACATAATCACTATTAGAATTTTCAGTCTTATAACCAGAAACTACATAACTAGAAGGGTCACTAGTATAAGTACCACCCTTTATAAAAGGACTATTCTTACTTATAAAACTAGAAGATAACAAAAAATTATCTTTATCAGATATAAAAGTACCACCAGTAATCAAAAAATTACTAACCCTAGTAGATGTACCCTTTCCTATATACTCATATATAACATGACTATTCATACTTTTAAATGTACCGCCATTTATATTTATTACAATATCACCCTTATAATCCGAATTAGACTCTATTTGAATAGTTGTCCCAGTAGGATTAATTCCCGATGATGAACCAGAAGTTGGAATTTTTTCAGGACCATGTGCAGTAAAATTACCACTTTCTATATTTAAAATACCTGATTTTATTCCTATAGAAGCCTCATCCCCATTTATATTAGAATTTTCAATTATAGTTTTCGCATAACCAGCCTGATAAATACCAACACCATTAGAATTAATTGTCACATTCTTAATATTAATAACTGGATAATTATTATTATCTTTTATTTTACCATTTACATAAACACCCGAACCAGTTACCCCAGTACTATCCTTTAAAGAATTTATTCTAGCATTATTTAAACTTACATTTATACCATAACCCTTATTAACATTTTGGTCTATAAAAACACCAGACCAACCCTCCAAAAGAATATCACCATCGATAGTTAAATTAGTATAATTAGTATCACTTACATTAGTACTTCCCTTTAACAAAATAGGTGCATAATATGGGTCTGTTTCCCTTATCGTACCCTTTCCTATCAAAGTTAAACTACCCTTTTGCACCCTGAAAACTAAATTATCCTTTGAAATAGTATAACCATTTAAATTAATTGTTACATCCTTATTAATATCTCTTGTTTCAATTAAATGAAGATTAGATACCATAGTAATTACATCATTACCAGTCGAAGCATTAATCGCATCCTCCAAAGTATCATAATATGTATTTCCTATTCTCGCTACTGGAATATCACTTGCCATTACTATAATAGGAAAACTAATAAGCAATATAACTATTAAAAACATTCTTTTCATATAATCACCACTTAATTAAATTTATTCCTATATAAAGAAAAAATGCCATCAGCATTTAGTTTTTTCCTTTAAATTATCAGTAGTATGTAAAAGCTTTAAAGACAAATCTCCACCAAGTTCCATCAAAAAATTACTATATAAATCCAATATATCTTTATTCTTATATGGATACCTAATATCCCCTTTTTTATCATATTTATTTAAAGACTTTGCCCTTTCATTATAAGTATTTTCCATCTCACTTGATTTAACACGCACTTGCCCACCACCACCTACACAACCATGGTCACAATTCATTACCTCAATAAAATGATATTTCTTATACTCCCCACTTTCTAAAAACTTCTCCAAAGAAGGCATAGTATAAATAACCGCAACAAGAAAATTCTTATTATTAATAACAACCTCAGCAGTCTTTATATTATCATAACCATTAAGTACTTTTAAAGGAAAAGAAAAAGTCCTATCATTTCCATCTAACATATAATTAATAGTTCTCAAAATAGATAAAGTAACTCCTCCAGAACTACCATACATTACACCACTAGAACTTCCACGCGGAAATAACTTATCATACTTAGAACTTCTAAGTGAAGGAAAATTAATTTCCCTTTCCTTTAACCAAACAGCAAGTTCACTTGTTGTTATAACATAATCAATTTCCTTATATAATGTCTTCTCATACTTCTTAGATGTACATGGCGTTATTGCAACAACTACTATTCTTTTCTTATCTAAATTATTTACCTTACTAAAATACTCTTTAATAATAGTACTAAGCATAGCAATTGGACTTTTACATGTTGATATATTATCTATAAGTTCCCTATGATTATCATAAACATACTTTACCCAAGAAGGACAACAACTAGAAAATAAAGGTAAATTAGTTCCACTATCAATTCTATTTAATAATTCATTTGCTTCCTCAAGAGTATTTAAATCCGCTCCAAAAGTTGTATCAAAAACATAATCAAAACCTAACTTTCTTAATGAATTTACAAGTTTTCCTTCAACATTCAAACCCTTTTTCATATTAAAAGCTTCCCCAAGAGAAACCCTAACTGCAGGACTTGTAATACCAATTACTAACTTTTCATTTGCTTTTATCACTTTTTCTAGTTCAGGGTATTCATACTTAGGTTTAATCGCCCCAACCGGACAAGATAAAATACATTGTCCACAATAAATACACTCCATATCAGAACCCATTAAAACACTTTTCTTACAACAAACTTTACATAACCCACAATTAATACATTTATCATCATCCTTACTAATTGAAGGATTATTTTCTGACACTATAATAATCTTACTATCATTCATACAATCACCATTATATAGTAATAATAACATAAATAATACTAATTTACCAGACAAAAAAGATAGTATAAATATAATTAATTCATACTATCTTATATCATTAATTAACATCCTGTTTCTTTTTCCATGTCCAAGTAATATCCTTAGTATTACTATCAACTGTACCATAGCCTACCCATCCATCACTATGATCGATTGTTGAATAAAATTCTATATAATTAGTGCCTTTAAACATATTATCTGAACCAATTACTTTTGTAATATAATATAAAGGTTCATCAGGACTAAGGTCAATAAAAATATAATACTTAATCTTACCAACAGGCATATCAGAAACATTTTTAAAATAACTCTCAAGCTGACTTAACATTGTACTCCTATCAAACCTTACTACTGTTAACTTTCCTACTTCAGCTTCTAATTCACTTATCTTAGTTTCAAGTTCCTCATTCTTTTGTTTTAAAGAATTAGTTTCAGTTTGTAAACTTTCTATATCTTTTACTAAATCATTAATATTTGTCTTTGTCTTCCACTCACCAAGCGTATAATAATAATTATAAGTTTTAATTTCTTTATCTATTGCAGAAAACCATCTACTAAAATAAGGATTGTGACTATCCTCTTTCTCTATAACTGATTGCCTGTATACTATATTGCAGAAAACCATCTACTAAAATAAGGATTGTGACACTTTTTGGTGTACTATTCCTAGCGGAGTATCTACATTGCAGAAAACCATCTACTAAAATAAGGATTGTGACTTTTCGAATAGCATCATGGTTAATCACCTCATTTTTTATTGCAGAAAACCATCTACTAAAATAAGGATTGTGACTTTTCCCTCTTTTTTATCTACTTGCTCAAATACTATTGCAGAAAACCATCTACTAAAATAAGGATTGTGACTTTTTTAGGTCTGTTTTCTCTAAATACATCTTCAAAATTGCAGAAAACCATCTACTAAAATAAGGATTGTGACAAGGTTTGAGTAGTTCCATAGCATACTATGCATTTATTGCAGAAAACCATCTACTAAAATAAGGATTGTGACATAGTACAATGTTTTTTGATATCTCTTAATTTATTATTGCAGAAAACCATCTACTAAAATAAGGATTGTGACCTTAACCTTCCTATATGTTAAACCAATTTTAGTTTTAATTGCAGAAAACCATCTACTAAAATAAGGATTGTGACACCCTATAAGGTTCTTATTATATTTTTTTAAAAAATTGCAGAAAACCATCTACTAAAATAAGGATTGTGACTTTTCATCTAGATATTTTTTACTTAAATAATATCCTTATTGCAGAAAACCATCTACTAAAATAAGGATTGTGACTTTATCTTGCTCGATATTATCAGATTTAAAGTTTAATTGCAGAAAACCATCTACTAAAATAAGGATTGTGACATCTTTTATATTATTATGTGTTATGTTATGTTAGTATTGCAGAAAACCATCTACTAAAATAAGGATTGTGACTTAATATTCCTAATTATAGGATTAGCTCTAACCGTAATTGCAGAAAACCATCTACTAAAATAAGGATTGTGACCCTATGTAGACAATACCTTTTTGGTTGTTTTGATTATTGCAGAAAACCATCTACTAAAATAAGGATTGTGACGTTGTATGTTTTTATAACTTTATCCTCTTTATTATTGCAGAAAACCATCTACTAAAATAAGGATTGTGACAGTAAACTCTGCATCCGTAAGGGCCTTATTAGTAATATTGCAGAAAACCATCTACTAAAATAAGGATTGTGACTTACCATATCATACCTATTTACCATATCATACCTATTTACATTGCAGAAAACCATCTACTAAAATAAGGATTGTGACGTAAATTTTGGTAATGAAGGAGAAGTGAAAGGGGAATTGCAGAAAACCATCTACTAAAATAAGGATTGTGACTTATCATAGGTGTTTTTTACCCTATGGTAGTTATTGTATTGCAGAAAACCATCTACTAAAATAAGGATTGTGACCTTTTAGATTATCTATTCTAATCATTTTACCACATTGCAGAAAACCATCTACTAAAATAAGGATTGTGACATTAAGCAATCTCCACTAACAGACCCACATAAAATATTGCAGAAAACCATCTACTAAAATAAGGATTGTGACTCCATCATATCCACCACATCTGTTTATTAATTCTTTATTGCAGAAAACCATCTACTAAAATAAGGATTGTGACTTTTTTGCATTCATTCGTAACTCCTCCTATAATCAAATTGCAGAAAACCATCTACTAAAATAAGGATTGTGACGCTCTAACTTGATAGTGTACCATTAGGCCACTATTTATTGCAGAAAACCATCTACTAAAATAAGGATTGTGACAATTAACTGATTCGCTCTAACTTGATAGTGTACCATTATTGCAGAAAACCATCTACTAAAATAAGGATTGTGACATATTATATAGCTCTTTTCTCTCTGCTTTTGTTATCATTGCAGAAAACCATCTACTAAAATAAGGATTGTGACACTTCGTGCCCGTTTAAATATTCCTTCGTGGATAAATTGCAGAAAACCATCTACTAAAATAAGGATTGTGACAACCAGCTCTAACTCTATAATGAGTTATCATATTATTGCAGAAAACCATCTACTAAAATAAGGATTGTGACTTTACTTTTAAATCTTCTATTTTAATCATTTTTTAGATTGCAGAAAACCATCTACTAAAATAAGGATTGTGACTCTAATTGAACAATATTAAGAAATTGATTGTTATTAATTGCAGAAAACCATCTACTAAAATAAGGATTGTGACAGCTGGTCTCAGTGACTAGGGGGGCCCGACTGTTTAAATTGCAGAAAACCATCTACTAAAATAAGGATTGTGACTAATAATATAGAAATTATAATAAACTCCTGTTTTATTGCAGAAAACCATCTACTAAAATAAGGATTGTGACACACTCAAAAAATCCATCAATTTTTTGAGTATCAAATTGCAGAAAACCATCTACTAAAATAAGGATTGTGACATTATCATTAGATTTTAAATTAAAATCTTTTAAAATTGCAGAAAACCATCTACTAAAATAAGGATTGTGACTCCTTTACGGATATTATTTAAATATCCTCTTTCTGATTGCAGAAAACCATCTACTAAAATAAGGATTGTGACGCGGCATAACATATTGTTTAAATACATATTTTAACATTGCAGAAAACCATCTACTAAAATAAGGATTGTGACTTAAAGATACCCAATATACCTGTCGGATTTTGTAACTCAAATTGCAGAAAACCATCTACTAAAATAAGGATTGTGACGATAGTTATTATGTAGTTTAAAACTACATTGTTGTAGATTGCAGAAAACCATCTACTAAAATAAGGATTGTGACAATGTATCCGTGTTTTTACCCTTAAAATATCTTACATTGCAGAAAACCATCTACTAAAATAAGGATTGTGACCTTCTAGTTTATCGCTTTTAAGATTAAATGTCTCATTGCAGAAAACCATCTACTAAAATAAGGATTGTGACTTTTTTCTATCGGTGTATTTGCTAATTTTTATTAGTCATTGCAGAAAACCATCTACTAAAATAAGGATTGTGACAATAATTGGATTACATTTTACCTTATGATGTATAAGATTGCAGAAAACCATCTACTAAAATAAGGATTGTGACTCATAAGGGTTATTTTTTAAGTATCCCATATGTTTTATTGCAGAAAACCATCTACTAAAATAAGGATTGTGACTACGGCATGATGTACTAATCCTAACGGTGTTCTTTTATTGCAGAAAACCATCTACTAAAATAAGGATTGTGACATATCCGACTGAACCTCAAAATAAAGTTAAAGAATATTGCAGAAAACCATCTACTAAAATAAGGATTGTGACTCATAGAACTATACCAGTTATGCAAACCGTATGTATTGCAGAAAACCATCTACTAAAATAAGGATTGTGACAGCTCCGTAACAGACTATAGACTTAATAAATTCATCATTGCAGAAAACCATCTACTAAAATAAGGATTGTGACTATTGTTTAATAAATATTTTTCTTTATAAGTTATTCCATTGCAGAAAACCATCTACTAAAATAAGGATTGTGACTCTAATAGATTATAACCTTTTTTTCCCTCTTTTTTAATTGCAGAAAACCATCTACTAAAATAAGGATTGTGACCATACGGTTAGCAGCTCAAAAAAACCATTTATATTATTGCAGAAAACCATCTACTAAAATAAGGATTGTGACTGTGGATATTTGTCCTTAAGACATTGAGCTATATATTGCAGAAAACCATCTACTAAAATAAGGATTGTGACTTTTGAGGAGTAAATCTCCTCTTTTGTCGTTTCTTATTGCAGAAAACCATCTACTAAAATAAGGATTGTGACCTCAAAAATGACATCTACAACATCAGTACTATTTATAAATTGCAGAAAACCATCTACTAAAATAAGGATTGTGACCTGTATTTATTGCTTTGATAAAGGATTCGTATTCTTATTGCAGAAAACCATCTACTAAAATAAGGATTGTGACTTTAGCTATTTTAAAACCTAATTCTACTGCATTGTATTGCAGAAAACCATCTACTAAAATAAGGATTGTGACTGTAAAAATGGCAGAAGCAGTATTCAGCATAGTACCATATTGCAGAAAACCATCTACTAAAATAAGGATTGTGACGGTCTAATCATATGAACACCTTTTTGACCTCTTTTGATTGCAGAAAACCATCTACTAAAATAAGGATTGTGACTATCTGGTTGTACCTAATATTGTCAAAGGTGACAGGATTGCAGAAAACCATCTACTAAAATAAGGATTGTGACGTTCAGCATAAAACCTTTTTACTATTTCGGTTTGCAAATTGCAGAAAACCATCTACTAAAATAAGGATTGTGACTGTCTTGTCACTATTTCTAACAAATCATCTACCACATATTGCAGAAAACCATCTACTAAAATAAGGATTGTGACATTCCTAATTATAGGATTAGCTCTAACCGTATGATGAATTGCAGAAAACCATCTACTAAAATAAGGATTGTGACCGTAGTCGTGCCTTCCGGAAGTCTGCCACCTTTCAAATTGCAGAAAACCATCTACTAAAATAAGGATTGTGACCATAAACTGAATCTGTGTCAATGTCTTCGTACTCCAAATTGCAGAAAACCATCTACTAAAATAAGGATTGTGACTTAATAATTCTCCAAAACCTATTATTTTTTGGGTGTGATTGCAGAAAACCATCTACTAAAATAAGGATTGTGACAGTTGTTAAGTGCACTGCTATAAACAGTTTATCCGTGTATTGCAGAAAACCATCTACTAAAATAAGGATTGTGACTGCAATAATGGTATCAATAACTGCAATTGTTTTACTGATTGCAGAAAACCATCTACTAAAATAAGGATTGTGACCCATCGTTGACTAATGCATTACTTATTGAAATACATATTGCAGAAAACCATCTACTAAAATAAGGATTGTGACTTTAGGTTCATATATCCCGTACTCCTCATCATTAGGATTGCAGAAAACCATCTACTAAAATAAGGATTGTGACTATCTTTTAGATATCCCATATGTTTTATAATTTTTTCATTGCAGAAAACCATCTACTAAAATAAGGATTGTGACTAAAACTACATTGTTTTAACCTGATATTAAATATGTATTGCAGAAAACCATCTACTAAAATAAGGATTGTGACGGTCTGTGTTGTGACCTATTTGTACCATGTAATGTAATTGCAGAAAACCATCTACTAAAATAAGGATTGTGACTCGTTCATATGGAGTTCCTTATTGCAGAAAACCATCTACTAAAATAAGGATTGTGACTTTTATATTCTTCACTATTTAAAAGGTTATACCTTTTATTGCAGAAAACCATCTACTAAAATAAGGATTGTGACTAACCAAACATATTATAACTACAGAAAACATACATTTATTGCAGAAAACCATCTACTAAAATAAGGATTGTGACTCTCCTTTAGGCAATTCAAAGCCTATACTTTCTGCATTGCAGAAAACCATCTACTAAAATAAGGATTGTGACTCATAATATAACCCCGTGACTACTAATTAAAGCATATTGCAGAAAACCATCTACTAAAATAAGGATTGTGACTTTTACTTAGATAGTATCCTTGTCTAATTTGGGATAAATTGCAGAAAACCATCTACTAAAATAAGGATTGTGACTTTAGCTCCTTTAAAGTAAAATCAATATAACTAATATTGCAGAAAACCATCTACTAAAATAAGGATTGTGACTCCCCGTACATTTGTTTTTTATATTTTGCAAACTCTTATTGCAGAAAACCATCTACTAAAATAAGGATTGTGACAATACTATGGTACAGTCTTTTTCTACATCTATTAAATTGCAGAAAACCATCTACTAAAATAAGGATTGTGACAAAATAAATCATATTTTAACTCCTATATTTTTTAGATTGCAGAAAACCATCTACTAAAATAAGGATTGTGACTTAGCCCTATGTCTACAACTATTATATCTATATGGATTGCAGAAAACCATCTACTAAAATAAGGATTGTGACTTTAATTAGTCTGTAGTCTTGGAACATTTTTTACCAATTGCAGAAAACCATCTACTAAAATAAGGATTGTGACTATTCTACCATTCTTGGTATTTGTTTTTCGTTGTAATTGCAGAAATCCATCTATTAAAATAAGGATTGTGACTATTGGACTCTTATATCTGTGCCTGGTAGAGTACGTATTGCAGAAATCCATCTATTAAAATAAGGATTGTGACATATCATTATATGTAGTAATAAATTCTCTAAATGGTATTTCAAAAAAAACTATCTACTAAAACAAGGCTTAAATGAGTTTTTATCATAATCAACTATTTCCAGTTGATTTTTATAAAGTGAATTCTAAAAAGATTATTAACAAATTGTTGCAGTGTTATATATGAATGTTGAAAGTTTGCAAATCATTTCTAAATTTATGAATGATTATGAATATGAAAAAGCTATGGAATTATGTGATGAGCTTTTAAAAAAAGATAATGAAAACAGCCATCTTTGGGCTTTAAAAGGATGCTGTTTAAATCATTTTGAAAAATATGTTGAAGCAATGGAGTGTTACAACAGATCCCTAAGCGTGGATGATGAAAACCCTTTTATCTGGTTTCATGTGGGTAAAATTTTAATGGAATATGATTTATTTGATGATGCTTTGGAGTGCTTTAACAATTCATTGGAAATTAATCCTGCTGATGATATGGCACTGTATTCAAAAGGGGAGTGCTTAATGTTTAAAAAATCATATACTGAAGCAATTACCTGTTTTGATTTGGCTATTGGATTTAATCCCAAATATTTGAATGCATGGTTAAACAAAGGTCTTGCTTTAAAATTGTCAAATAATTTTAAAGAAGCTTTAGAATGCTTTGATGAAGTTTTGTTTATTGATCATAACTCAAAAGATGCACTTTATTTTAAAGCAGACTGCTATTTTAATTTGGGAGATTTAAACTCAGCATTGAAATGTTGCAATGAAGCATTAAGTATTGATGGGGATTATTTAAAATCTGAAATCTTATTGATAAAATCAGTTGTTTTAATGGATCTTGGAGAATATGGCAGTGTCATTGAAGCCGCAGATATTGCACTGGAAAATAATCCTGATGATTACGATTTAAAAATGTTGAAAGCACAGGCACTAGCTTTTGCAGGAGAATATACTGAAGCTCTATGGCTTGTTGAGGAACTTGCAGATGAAAATCATGGAGATATGGAATTATGGAAATTAATTGAGTATATTAAAATGCATATTTGAGTAGAATTGTTTATTTAAGTAAATTTCATAATTTTTCTTTATATGCTTGCTTAAATAAGCTTATAAAGTAATCAATATCTTCATCATTAGCTATTTTCATTTCATAATCACCAATACCATGGTGGCCAATATTAGAAACATCTCGGGTTTTGTTAAATATTTATTTTCATCAAAAAATCTTAAGTTTCTAGGAATGAAACAAAATAACAAATTATATTTAAGAATTGTTATAAAAATATGAATAATTAATTAAAAGGGGAATTTTTACTTGCCAGAATTCAAAACTCTTAATAATCAATTAGGTGAAACAGTTTATAAAGAACTTGAAAAACATATTAGAAAAGGTTCTAAAGTTTCAACTATTTCTGCTTATTTTACAATGTATGCTTATAGTGCTCTTAAAAAAGAGTTAGATAAAATTGATGAAATGCGTTTTATTTTTACAACTCCTAGTTTTTCTAAAAATAAAGATAAAGAAGCTCGTGAATACGAAATAGTTAATAATAATATTTTTGGTAATGAATTTGAGTTAAAATTAAGAAATGAAATGACTCAAAGTGCTGTTGCTAAAGACTGTGCTAAATGGTTAAAAGATAAAGTTGAAATAAAATCTTTTAAGGAACCTAATGTTGCACAGCCTAGGATGATTCATGTTCATAATAAATCAGAAGAAGATATTGTTATTAATGGAAGTGTTGATTTTACAACAGATGGTTTAGGTATAACTGGGTCAAATAGAGCTGATTTTAATAATTTCATGGCAGGTGAAGAATTCACTGATTCTCAACTTTTATCTTTTGATACATTATGGAGTAATGAAATGGTTTTAACTGATGTTAAAGATAAGCTATTAAAACAAATGGAAGTAATGTATGAAGAAAATTCAGGGGAATTTATTTATTTTAAGTCATTATATCATATTTTCTATAATTATCTTGATGAATTAGATGAAGATAATATTGTTAAAAAAGGAAATAAACTCAAAGAAACTAAAATTTGGAATACATTATATCAATTTCAACAGGATGCAGTAATTGGTGCAATTGATAAAATTGAAAAATATAATGGCTGTATCCTTGCAGATAGTGTTGGTCTTGGTAAAACTTTCACAGCCCTTGCAATTATTCAATATTACGAGTTAAGAAATGATAGGGTTTTAGTATTAGTGCCTAAAAAATTAAGAGAAAATTGGACTATTTATACACTTAATGATAAAAGAAATATTTTTGCAGAAGATAGATTTAGATATGATGTTTTAAATCATACAGATTTAAGTCGTGAGCGAGGATTTTCAGGAAATATAGATTTAAAAACAATTAATTGGGAAAATTATGATTTAGTAGTTATTGATGAATCACATAACTTTAGAAATAATCCTGCAGTTAAAGATAGAGTTACAAGATACCAGCGTTTAATGAATGATGTTATTAAACAAGGGCATAAAACAAAGCTTTTAATGTTATCTGCAACTCCAGTAAATAACAAGATGAATGATATTAAAAATCAAATTGCATTTATTACAGAAGATAAAGATAATGCACTAGAAGAAATAGGGATTTCTAGTATTAATCACACCCTTAAAAATGCGCAAGCAATATTTAACCAATGGTCAAAATTAGATGATAATACTCGGACTGGTGAAAAATTTGTTGATATGATGGATTTAGACTACTTTAAATTACTAGATACATTAACAATTGCAAGAAGTAGAAAACACATTGAAAAATATTATGATTTAGCAGAAATTGGAGAATTTCCAAATAGATTAGATCCAATTAATGAAAGTTCAGATATTGATATTAAAAAAGAATTTCCAACTTTAAATGAAATTAATAATGAAATTGAAAGACTTAATTTAAGTGTATTTTCTCCATTTTTATATATTTTACCTCAAAAAAGGGAAGACTATGCAAAAAAATATGATATTGCAATTGGAGAGGGTAAATCTGTTTTCAAACAAACAGACAGAGAAAAAAGTCTTATTCAATTAATGAGAATAAATCTATTAAAACGTATGGAAAGTTCAATTCATTCATTTAAATTAACAATAGAAAAATTACTATTTAAAATTAATAAAACACTTGAAAAAATAGATAATATCTCAGAATATAATGAAGATATTGATATTAGTTTAATTGATCCTGAAGAAGATGAATATGATGAATTAATGTTTGGTAAAAAAACAAAAGTTTTACTTCAAGATATGGATTTAATTAAATGGAAACAAGACTTAAAATTAGATAAAGAAAAATTAGAATTTTTATTTGCACAAGCAAAAGAAGTTGATTGTCTTAGAGATGAAAAACTCGCTGATTTAAAGAAAGTTATTTCAAATAAAATAGAAAATCCTATAAATGAAGATAATAAGAAAATATTGATTTTTACAGCATTTGCAGATACTGCAAAATACTTATATGAAAATATTTCGCAATGGATTTTTGATAATTATGGATTATACACTGCATTAGTTACAGGTTCTGGAGATAATAAAACTAACTTAAAAGCAGTTAGAAATACAGATATTGATGAAATATTAACTAGTTTTTCACCGATATCTAAAAACAGAAATATTATAAATCCTGAAATGACTGAAGAAATAGATATTTTAATTGGAACTGATTGTATTTCTGAAGGTCAAAACTTACAAGACTGTGATTATTTAATTAATTATGATATTCATTGGAATCCTGTAAGAATCATACAAAGATTTGGTCGTGTAGATAGGATAGGTTCTAAAAATAAAGATATTCAATTAGTTAACTTCTGGCCAAATATAGAATTAGATGAATATATTAACCTTAAAGGCCGTGTAGAAAACAGAATGGTAATGGTTGATGTAAGTGCAACTGGTGAAGAAAATATTATAGTAAACAATAATAAAGTTATGAATGATTTAGAATATCGTAAAAATCAATTAGAAAAACTTAAAGACCAAGTTATTGATTTAGAAGATGTTTCAGATGCAATATCAATTACAGATTTAACATTTAATGATTTTAAAATAGAATTAATGGAGTACATGAAAGAGCATAGAAAAGAATTAAATAATGCTCCATTTGGAATATATTCAATAGTTCCAGCAGAGGAGTTTGAACCAGGAGTAATATTTTTATTAAGGCAAGTTAAAGGAGTTAAAGAATCAAAAGATAAAAATGCATTAACTCCATATTATTTAGTCTACATTAGTGAAGATGAAGAAGTTAAATTAAACTATATTCAATCTAAAAAAATATTAGATTACTATCAAAAATTATGTTCAGGTAAAAAAGAAGTATTTAGAAACTTAGTTGAATCATTTGACAGGGAAACAGATAATGGTAGGCAAATGGATAAATATTCTCAACTTCTCAAAGAAAGTATTGAAAATATAATTGGTAAAAAGCAAGAAACTGGAGTTAGAAGTTTATTTACAAAAGGTGGAACTTCTCCAGTTAAAAATAATATTGAAGGTTTAGAAGAATTTGAATTAATTTCATTTTTAATTTTAAAGTGATTTTCATGGTTTTAATTGAAGAATTATTAACAATTCCAGATAAATGCAAAGTAAATGATATTATTGCTAAAGATGTTATTTTTAGTGAAGGTGGATTGAAATCTAGTGATAAAAAGATATTTACTAATTATGTTAAACAAATTAGATGGTTATATTCACTTAACAAAGAAAATATAGGTATTGATTCTTATAAAGATGAAGTTAAAGATTATCTTGAAGTTGAAATAATTAACATTGTTTTAAAAGAAGATAAAAAATTAAATAGAATTGCAGATATTGTAATGAGAGTAATACCTTATCCAATGGTACTTGTTTTTGAATTTAGGGATAATATTCAACTATTTGTGTCACATCAAAGTGAAAGTTTAATAGATTCAAGTAAAATAACTTTAGATGAAATTATTTCAACAGATTGGATTTTATTTGATGATATGGATGAAATAGATGAAAATTTATTTGAAAATTTAAAATTAGATAATTTAAATTATTCAAATTTTTATAATTTTTATGATAGTATAATTCAAAATATAATTAAATATAATGGATCAAAATCGGTTGGTCATGAAGTTAATTTAAGTGTTGAAGAAATTAAAAGAATTAATGATGAAATAGCTAGTTTAGAGAGTGAAATTAAAACTAAAAAAGCAGCTATTAAAAAAGAAACTCAATTTAATAGAAAAGTTGAATTAAATATTGAGATTAAAGGATTGGAATGTGAAATTGATAAATTGAAGGAGAAATTGATTTAAATGGATGAAATTTTTATTAGTTTTAATAACTGTCATGGTATAAATAAATTTAAAAATACTTTTAATTTTAATGAAGACTTAAATAACAATAAGAATGCTAATGCATCATTAATTTATGCACCTAATGGTACTATGAAAACTTCTTTTGCTAAAACATTAAAAGATGTAGGTTTAAATAAATCTCCTGAAAATGTAATTACTAAAAAGAAACCAAAATGGACTGTTAAAATTAAAGAAAATGGTAAATCTAATAAATTAACTGCAGAAGATATAAAAAATAGGATTTTTGTTATTGATTCATTAAATGAAGATTTTAATTTTTTAGATACAGCACCATTAATATCTAATGAAAAATATAAAAATGAATATATAAACATTTCTAATGAAATTTTAAATTGTAAAAAAGATTTTTTACGTAAAATTCGTAAAAAAAGTAACATAAAAGTTCCTAAAGATATGAACCAATTAGATTATCTTGAAAAAACTATATTGGACGATTTTAATTGTAGTAGTGGAAATATATTGGATTTATTTCAATCTTTAAAAAACAATTTAAGTAATTATTTGGGTTTAGATATTGATTCTATGTCTTATAGAATATTATTCAATGATAATGTTTTAAAATTAATGGATGATGAAGAATTTTTAAAATATGTTAAATTATATTGTGAAAATTTAGATAACTTGCTTGAAAAATCAAAAATTTTTAATAAAAATAGTTTCACCCACGATAATGCATTTGATTTAATGAAGTCTATTAAAAAAAATAATCTTTTTGATGCTGGACATAAACTTAAATTTAAAAGTAAAGGGACACCCATTGATAATTTAGAGGATTTAAATAATTTAATTAGTTCACAAATTGATAATATTTTCAATGATTCTGAATCAACAGATATTTTCAAAAAAATTAATAATAAATTCCGTAATAATGAATTAAAAGAATTTAGAGAAATTATTCTTAAAAATAAATTTTTATTGTATTTTTTAGATGATTATAGTAACTTTAAGAAAAAATATTGGATTTCTTTATTTAATTTTGAAAAAGATTTGTTTTTAGAATTAGTTGAAAAATATGAAAATAAAAAAATAAAATTAAAAGAAATTAAACTTAAAGCTGAAAAAGAGCATACTAATTGGGAAAAAATAATTAATTTATTCAATAATAGATTTAATGTGCCATTCAATTTAGAGTTAGGTAATCAAGAGGATGTTATTCTTAAAGAATCAATTCCTAATATTAAATATTTTTTTCAAGAAGGGATGGATAAACAGGAGATTTCATTGGATATTCTAAAAAGTATTTATAGTACTGGTCAAAAAAGAGCTCTTTATTTATTAAATATTTTGTATAAAATTGAAATGAAAAAAAATAGTGATAATATAACATTATTAATATTTGATGATATTGCTGATTCTTTTGATTATCAAAATAAATATGCAATTATAGAATATTTAAATGATTTGGCAAATGATGAGAGGTTTAGATGTATAATATTAACTCATAATTATGATTTTTATAGAACTGTGAAATCAAGAATAAATTGTAAAGAATGTTATTTTGCTTTAAAAACTAAACATGAGATTAAATTAGATAAAGATAAAATAAATAACCATAATAATATATTTTTAACTCTTAGTAAAGATTTAAATATTTCTTCTGAAGATTATTATGTTAAATTAATTGCATTAATTCCATTTATAAGAAATTTGGCTGAATTGAAGCAAGATAAACATACTATGAATTTATTAACAAATATAGTTCATTATAAAGAAGAAGGAAAAAGGTACACATTTAATGACTTAAAAGATGTTTATTTTGAATGGAATATACATGTATGTGATGACTCTAAAATAATCTATGATGTTATTTTTGATGAAGCAAAAAAAATCATTAATGATGATAATTTGGGGATTAATATTAAAAATAAAATTTTATTATCAATAGCAATTAGATTAAAAGCAGAAATGTTCATGTTTTCAAGATTAAATGTTGATGAACTTGAGATTAATTCTAATCAAACAAGAAAATTGTATAAATATTTTAAAAATGACTTTCCAGAAGAATATAATTCATTGGAAATCTTAGAAAAAGTAAATATGATGACTCCTGAAAATATTCATATTAACTCTTTTATGTATGAACCAATTTTGGATATGGATGATTATTATTTGAAAGATTTATATAAAAATGTATTGGAGCTAAATAATGAATGAAACAAAATTAAATGGTAAAAGTAAAGATATTATTCAAGATAATATTTCTATGATTAAGGAAATTTTTCCGGAAATTGTAACTGAAGATAAAATTGATTTTGATAAATTAAAATTAGCTTTGGGGGAGGATATCGATGAAAGTTCTGAAAAGTATAGTTTTACTTGGCCAGGTAAAATTCAGTCTATTAAAGAATCTCAAAAAACTAGTTATGGAACTTTGAGACCATGTAAAGAAGAATCTAAAAATTGGGATTCAACTGAAAATTTGTATATTGAAGGAGATAATTTAGAGGTTCTTAAATTACTTCAAAAAAGTTATAATAATAAAATTAAAATGATTTATATTGATCCACCATATAATACTGGAAAAGATTTTATTTATTCAGATAATTACAAAGATAATTTAGAAAATTATTTAGAATTAAGTGGGCAGACAGTTAAAGAAGGAGAGAGAGAGAGAGCATTGGAATTAAATTAAGTACAAATACTGAAACTACAGGGAGATATCATTCAAATTGGCTCAATATGATGTATCCTAGACTTAAATTGGCTCGTAATCTTTTAAAAGATGATGGTTGTATTTTAATAAGTATTGATGATAATGAAAATGTTGATTTAAAAAAGTTATGTGATGATATTTTTGGAAGAGAAAATTTTATTTCATGTTTAATTTGGAAAAGTAAAACTGGTGGTGCAAATGATAGTAAGTTTGTAGCTGTTGATCATGAATATATTTTACTTTATGCAAAAAATATTGGTAAATTTCAAGTTAATAGTTTACCTTACACTGATGAATTATTAAAATTATATAATTTTCAAGATGAATATTTTGAGGAAAGAGGACCATATCGACCAATGTTATTAATGCAAAAAGGTTTATCTTTTTCTAAAAGTCTAACTTATCCTATAGAAGCTCCTGATGGAACTCTTTTACGACCAGATAATGGTGGGGCAATATGGAGGTGGAGTGAATCAGTATTGAAAAAGAGAATTGGTGAAGGTTATGTTGATTTTGTTAAAAAAGGAAATGAATGGAAAATTTATACTAAACAATATTTAAAAGTAGATTATGATGGAAATAAAATTAATAGAGGTAAATTATTACGGTCAGTTATTTTAGATTATGATGGTCGGAAAGGTATTAAAGATATACAAAAATTATTTGATGAAAAAGTATTTACAAATCCAAAATCTGTTGATTTAATGAAGTTATTATTTTTTGTTTTTTCAAATGAAAATGATTATATCTTAGATTTTTTTTCAGGTTCTGCTACAGTTGCTGATGCGATATTGAATATTAATAATGAAAACAAAACAAAACGTAAATTTATATTGGTTCAAATTCCTGAAGTAATTCCTTCAGATAAGAATCCATTAAATTTTGAGAATATTTGTGAAATTGGTAAAGAAAGAATTAGAAGAGCTGGAGATAAAATTATTGAAGAATCAGATAATAAAGATTTAGATATTGGGTTTAAAGTTTTCAAATTAGATTCTTCAAACTTAGAAAAATGGGATCCAGATTATAATAATTTAGAACAAACATTACTCACTAATAAGGAAAATATAAAACCAGATAGAACAGAATTAGATTTAATTTATGAAATCATGCTTAAATATGGTATTGATTTAACATTACCAATAGAAAAAATAAATAGCATATATTCAATTGGTTATGGAGCATTATTAATTTGTTTAGATGATAATATTACAAAAGAAATTGCAGAAGAAATCATGAAAATAAAATCAGATAACATTACAAGGGTAGTTTTCAAAGATTCTGGTTTTAAATCTGATGCAGATAAAACAAATATAAAAGAAACTTTAAGAATAAATAATATTGATGAATTTATAACAATATAAGTGGTTAAAATGAATGAAATAAAATTAAATGGAGAAAGTAAAGATATAATTCAAGAAAATGTTTCTAAGCTTAAGGAAATTTTTCCTGAAATTGTAACTGAAGATAAAATTGATTTTGATAAATTAAAATTAATTTTAGGTAATAATATTGATGAAAGTCCTGAAAAATACAATTTTACTTGGCCAGGTAAAATTCAATCTATTAAAGAATCTCAAAAAACTAGTTATGGAACTTTGAGACCTTGTAAAGAAGAATCTAAAAATTGGGATTCAACTGAAAATTTATATATTGAAGGAGATAACTTAGAAGTTCTTAAATTACTTCAAAAAAGTTATAATAATAAAATAAGTGCAATTTATATTGATCCACCATATAATACTGGAAATGATTTAATTTATCAAAATGATTATTCAGATAATTTAAGAAATTATTTAGAATTTACAGGACAAATAGATGGAGAGAGAGAGAGCATTGGGAGTAAATTAAGTACAAACACGGAAACTAATGGTAGATTTCATAGTAATTGGATTAATATGATTTATCCTACAATAAAATTAGGTAGAAATTTATTATCTTCTGATGGATGTATGGTTGTTACTATTGATCATTATGAATTAAATAATTTAATTGATATTTGTGATGAAATTTTTGGAGAATATAATAGATTAGGTATTGTTTCAGTAGTTAATAATCCTATGGGCAGACAAAATGCAAAATTTTTTTCTGCTACTAATGAATTTATGTTAGTTTATGCAAAAAATATTGATAAAATACATTTTAATGAAGTTGTTCTTTCTGAAGAAAAATCTAAGGAATTTAAATTTACAGATGAAAAAGGAAGTTATTCTTGGAGACCATTTTTACATGATCATAAAAAAGGGCTTCGTGAAAATAAACCAAATAATTGGTATCCATTATATGTTAGTCCAGATTTAGATGAATTAAGTTTGAAAAATAAAGACGGATTTATTAAAATAATGCCAGTATCTAAAAAAGGTGTTGAAAGAAGTTGGATGTCCATTAAAGAAACAACTCAAGAAAGAATTGATAATAATGAGTTAATTGCAAAAAAAGAGCAGAATAATATTGTTGTATATAGGAAATTTAGAGCTCAAGAAAGAATATTTACTGTTTGGGATGATAAAAAATATAATGCAAATCATAATGGGTCTAGATTAATTCAAATTTTATTCAATAATAAAGTTTTTGATTTTCCAAAATCTATTTATGCTGTTGAGGATATCTTAAAATTAATTGTTAAAAAGGATTCAATTATTTTAGATTTCTTTTCTGGTTCGGCTACAACTGCACATGCTACAATGAAGTTAAATAATATTGATGGAGGTAGTAGGAGATTTATAATGGTTCAATTACCATTTTTAACAGAAAAAAGTTCAGAAGCTTATAAAGCAGGTTATAAAAATATTTGTGAAATTGGTAAAGAAAGAATTAGAAGAGCTGGAGATAAAATTTTAGAAGAATCAGATAACAAAGATTTAGATATTGGATTTAAAGTTTTCAAATTAGATTCTTCAAACTTAGAAAAATGGGATCCAGATTATAATAATTTAGAACAAACATTACTCACTAATAAGGAAAATATAAAACCAGATAGAACAGAATTAGATTTAATTTATGAAATCATGCTTAAATATGGTATTGATTTAACATTACCAATAGAAAAAATAAATAGCATATATTCAATTGGTTATGGAGCATTATTAATTTGTTTAGATGATAATATTACAAAAGAAATTGCAGAAGAAATCATGAAAATAAAATCAGATAACATTACAAGGGTAGTTTTCAAAGATTCTGGTTTTAAATCTGATGCAGATAAAACAAATATAAAAGAAACTTTAAGAATAAATAATATTGATGAGTTTATAACAATTTAATAGGAGATTTTAAAATTATGAAACTTAAGTTTAATCCTAACCTTAAGTACCAGGATGAAGCAGTAAAATCAGTTATTGATTTATTTGAAGGTCAAAATTCAATGTTATCTTATTTTACTGTGTCTGGTCAACAGACTATTAATAGTACTGGACAAGGTGTAGGAAATAAGATTGATATTAGTGCTTCTGATATTTTAGAAAATTTAAGAAAAGTTCAAAAGTATCATAAAATAGCTCCAAGTGAATCATTAAGTGAAAATCATTTGGATTTTAATATTGAAATGGAAACTGGAACTGGTAAGACTTATGTTTATTTAAAAACTATTTTTGAATTAAATAAAATCTATGGTTTTACTAAGTTTATTATTGTTGTTCCTTCAGTTGCTATTAAAGAGGGAGTTTATAAAACAATTGAAATTACTAAAGATCATTTTAAAGGTTTGTATGATAATGTAATTTATAATTCTTTTGTTTATGATTCTTCTAAATTAGAGCAAATTAGAAATTTTGCTACTGATTCCAATATTGAAATAATGATTATTAATATTGATGCATTTAATAAAAGTTTTACAGATCCAAGTAAAGAAACAAAAGCTAATATTATCCATAGGGAAAATGATAGGTTAAGTGGATATAAACCTATTGAATTAATTCAAGAAACAAATCCTATTGTTATTATTGATGAGCCTCAATCTGTTATGGGTGGTAAAGGTGAAAAAGCAGTTAAATCTTTAAATCCTTTATGTACCTTAAGATATTCAGCAACTCATAAGGAAATTCAAAATTTAATTTATAAATTAGATGCTGTTGATGCTTATGAAATGAATTTAGTTAAACAAATTGAAGTTGCAGGATTTGAATCTCAAGATTTTCATAATAAAGCTTACATGAAATTAATTTCTACGAATAATAAAAAATCTCCTATAACTGCTAAAATTGAAATAGATAAATTAATGAATGGTTCAATTAAAAGAAAAACAGTAACTGTAAAACAAGGTGATGACTTATTTGATATTTCTGGTAGGCGGGATGTTTATGAAAATTATATTGTAGATGAAATATATTGTGAGGAAGGTAATGAATATGTTTCTTTTACTCAAAAGGATGAAATTTTAAGAATTGGAAAAATATTTGGAGATATGGATGATTTAGTAATTAAAAGAGCTCAAATTAGAAAAACAATTGAAGAGCATTTTGATAAAGAGTTATCTTTAAATGAAAAAGGAATTAAGGTTTTAAGTTTATTTTTCATTGACAAAGTAGCTAATTATAGACAATATGATGAAGATGGAAATCCTATTAAAGGCCCATATGCTAAAATATTTGAAGAAGAATATGAAAAAGTCATTAGAAAACCTAAATATAATACTTTAATAGAAAAAATTGAGCATGTGCCTGTTGAAGAAGTTCATAATGGTTATTTTTCTGTAGATAAAAAAGGTAAAGTTAAAGACTCAAGAGAAACTAAAAAAGGTAAACTTAGAGCAAATAAAGATGATGAATCTACATTTAATTTAATCATGAGAGATAAAGAAAAACTTTTAAGTTTTGATTCTAATTTAAAATTTATATTTTCACATTCGGCACTTAAAGAAGGTTGGGATAATCCTAATGTTTTCCAAATTTGTACTTTAAATGAAACATCTTCTACAATGAAAAAACGTCAAGAAATTGGTAGAGGACTACGTTTATGTGTTAATCAAGATGGAGAACGTATTAAAGATAATAATATTAATATTTTAACTGTAATGGCTAATGAAAGTTATAGTGATTTTGCTAAAAAATTACAAAGTGAAATGGAAAATGATACTGGAATTAAATTTGGCACTATTGAAAAAACAAGTTTTGCACATATTATTATGGAAAATAAAAATGGTAAAAAAGAAGCAATTGGTTCTCAAAAATCATTAGAACTATTTAATCATTTTAAAAAGATGAAGTATATTAATGGAAAAGGTAAAGTTCAAGATACTTTAAAGCAAGCTATAATCGATAATACTGTAGAAGTACCTGAAAAGTATGAACCTGTTAAAGAAGATATAGTTTCAGTAGCTAAAAGACAAACAAAACATTATGAAATTAAAAATGCAAATAACAAACGTAAAGTTAAAGTTAATAAACATGTTTTCTTAAGTGATGATTTTAAAGAATTTTGGGATAAAATTAAACATAAAACAACATATTCAGTTGAATTTGACACAGATGAATTAATAGAAAAGTGTTGTAATGCTTTAAAAGATGAATTAAATATTAAACCGCCTAAATTAATTTATACAAAAAGTGGATTAACAATTGATGCATCAGGTGTAAATTATAAAGAAGGATCTGTAAAAACAGTTTATTCAGATGAAGATGAAATAGCCCTACCTAATATATTAAAATTCTTACAAAATACTACAAGTTTAACTAGAAAAACAATTATTAAGATTTTAATTGAAAGTGAAACATTAGACCAATTTAAGAAAAATCCTACAGAATACATGAATGAATCTTCAAAGATTATTAAACGTGTAATGAGTAGTTTAATTGTTGATGGAGTAAAATATTCAGAATTAGATGATTATTACAGCCAACAATTATTTGAAAATGAAGAGTTATGGGGATATCTTAATAAAAATATTATAGAAAGTCATCGTTCTGTTTATGATCATATTGTATATGATAGTGAAGTTGAAAAGAACTTTGCAGAAAGATTAGAAAATGATGATGAAGTTGAATTATATACTAAATTACCAGGATGGTTTAAAATAGCTACTCCAATTGGAGGATATAATCCAGATTGGGCTATTTTATTTAACAAAGATGGGGAACGTAAAATGTATTTTGTAGTTGAAACAAAAGGTACGAAAGATATTACTCAATTAAGACCATCTGAGCAAGCTAAAATTAAATGTGGTAAAAAACACTTTAAAGCTTTAGGTAATGATATTGAACTAGAAGTTACTAATAGCTATGAAGACTTAAAATCAAGTATTTTATAATTTTTATATATTATTAAGGTTTAATTATGTGTAATGGGAATGTAATTGTTTCAGGAATTTTTAATTTAATTTGTGTTATTATTGGATTTCTATTGAATTATTGTTATGAATATTTTAAATCTAAAAAATTTAATAATAATGTTCGATCTTTATTTAAACATGAAATTCAACAAAATAAAAATATTTTAATTAAACTAAAAAATCAAATAAACAATATGAATGGGGAGGAGGTGTCTTTTAATCGTCCTGTTGATATGATTATGTTAGTTTGGAATAAATGGAATGTGGAATTACCCTCTGTTTTCAATAATAATGAAATTAGTTACTTATTGAAAGTTTATAGTATGCTTGAAGAATTAATGGATGATGATAATTGGATTTTATATATTCCAGAAGATGGTTCAAAATTTTCTGAAAGAGATTTTTTTGATGTTCGAGATAGATTGGATTTAGTTGAAAATAAGAAAAATAATATTTTAAATAAGATAAATGAATTGTTAAGCTTGTTGGAAATCAATTTGATTTAATTAAGATACAAAATTTAAAGAGGTCAAAAACATGTTTGAAATAACCAAGTGTTTAAATGAATGGAATGCAACTGTTGAAGCTTTAGGTCAAGGTAAACAAACAATTTTAATTAGAAAATACAATACTAATTTAAAAGAGTTTTTATTATATCCTACAACTAGTTATGCACTAAAAGATAATTATTTAGATAGTTTTACAAATAAAGACTTTGCTAAAAACAATGTATTGCCTAAAAAAGAAAATAACAAAACAGAAGTTAAATATTATGCGAAAGTTGAAAAAGTTATAGAAAAACCATCAACTAGCATTAATGCTTTTAATGATTTCCACATCTGGACAAGAAATCATGTTAAATCATATTTGGGTAAAGGTAAAGCATATATTTGGGTTTTAAGAGTTTATAAATTAGAAAATCCTCAACTTCTTAAAAGAACTAATGGTATGTTATATGCTAATGTTGAAAAAGAAGTTTCCCTAAACAACATCACACCAGTTTTAAGTGATGATGAATTTAATAGATTGGTTAAAGCTGTTGAAAATAAATAGGTGTTTTTTATGCCAAGAAAAAAGCGTGCTTTGTTAATGACTGTTGGAACAGGAACTGGTGATAAACGATGTAGTTTAGCACATGGATTAATGTGTTCTATTGATTCAAAAGATCCTGATTTTATTTGTTTTTTTGTTTCAAAAGATTCAAAACCTACTGTAGATGCTCTTAAAAAGGTTTTTAATAAAAAATTTAATGAAGATTTTGATGAATGTTATGATTATGAATTTGTTGAAAATGAAGCTGTGGATAAGTTTACTGAGTATTTTATGGAATTTAAATCTAAAATATCTGAGTTAGAATATGATTACAGAATATTAATTGATTATACTTCAGGTACTAAAACAATGACTATGGCTGCGGCTTTTGCTTCAATGATATTTAGAAAAGAGTTGTTCTTTGTTTCTGGAAAAAGAGAAAAAGGTATTGTTGTTGAAGGTACTGAGGAATGTGTTCCACAAAATCTTTATCAAGTTTATGATGAATTAATGATAAATAAAGTTAAAGATTTATTTAATAATAATCGTTTTGAAGCTGGAAAATTACTTGTAGATGAAATTATTGATACCAATGAAAATAAAGAAGTATTTTCCAAATTATTTGATGCATATTATTATTTTGATAGTGTTAATCATGAAAAGGCACTTGAAGTCTTTGATATTAAGGAATTTCAAAAAGCTTGGCCAGATTTAACAAAACAGTTTCAATTAAATGTTAAAGCATTAAATATAATGAATACTTTTAATCAAAATTCAAGTAATGGTCCTGCTGAACATAATTTAAAGAAATATTATATGTTGGCATCTATTTTAAATAATGCAAGACGTAGGGAAGATGAAAATAAATTTGATGATGCTGTAGCTAGATTGTATCGTTCATTAGAATTAATTGCTCAGATTAGACTTTCTAAAAAGTATGGTATTGATAGTTCTAATGTTGATATTGATGTTTTACGTCAAAATAATGTTGATGAAGATTATTTAAGTGAAATAAATATTTCTGATGAAATTAAGTTTGGTTTAACCGCAGATTATGAGTTACTTGCAAAACTAAACGATGATTTAGGTGATTTTTACTTAAAGAATAAAAAACAAATTCGCAATATTCTTAAATTTAGGAATAATTCTATTTTAGCTCATGGATTTGATTCCTGTTCTAAAAAGGAGTATGATGAATTTAGTGAGATTGTTTTAAAAGCAGCTAATTTGCTACATAAAGATATGGAAAAATTCATTGAAGAAACTAAATTTCCCATTCTTTTATAATCCTAATAAAAACAATTATATACTATTTTAAACACATCATAATATATGTCTGAAGAAAGTTAGTAAAAGCAGTTATACTACTAACTGAAGATAAACTCAAAAAAGGCTCTTAAAATGGGTAATAAAGTTTTAGCTAAAAATTCTGCGAATTTGCAAATCTTAACAAGACTTACTGAACCTTCTTAACAGGGTACTAAACTATTATCCAGATAAAAAAGAGATGACATATATATTAAAAATTAGATAACAGGTGTTTTTATGGGAAAGCGAAGAAAAGCAGGTAATATTAATCCTAAAAACAATTAAGAAAGCAGGGAACAGCTTATTACAACAGAGAACAGGAAATCAATTATTTATTAAACAATTTTACAAGTGCTGTTTATAATCCCAACTTTAATTTGCAAAATATTAAGTCATACAAACAGATGAATGAAATTAGAATGAAATTAAAGAAATTATTTGACCAGCAGGGAGATATGGTTTGGAAAAAAAGTGCTAAGAGACGCAGAATATATGATGAGCAATTATCAAAATTTAAAGTTGTATATACCAGATGGAAAAGTGAAACTTATATTACTTATTTAAATGTTAATTTCGATGTTCCAAAACATTTAAATCCTATTTTGAGTATGAAAAGGTCATAAAATGAACAGAGATCAGAGAGATAGAATAGAAGGTAACTGCTGCTGGGCATGCGGCGCATATTTAAATGACGGCAGAGACAGATACTGTCCTGTTTGCGGATGTCCCAATGACAATTATATGCCTCCGTTAAGGAATGTCAGACCTCCAAAATCCAAAGAACAGGAAGATAAGGAATGGAACAGATGCTGTATGCTGATGTTTGTTGTTTTTCTGATTTTATGTATTTTAGGTAAAGCTATGCAATAAGGAGTTTTTAAAATGAATTCAATTCAAAAAGCGTTTATGTCAAACTGTTGTGAAAGGTGTGGAAGAACTCTGGATTTCAGCAGGGATAAGTATTGTCCTTACTGCGGTCATCCCAATTTTAATTATCATCCTGCCACTGGGGTTTCACACAGCTCTTCTAAAACAACAAAACGTAAAAAACAGGATAATACTTCTACCTGCTGTATTCTGATTGCAGTTTTTTTCATAATTGCATATATCTACAGCTTTTTTATTTCTGTTTAGGTGATACTATGAAAAGAGAAATTGATTTTGAAATACTTGCCGAAAAGATAAATGATTCAGACTTGTATGAATTTGTTGCATTCAGTAATGATGTTCCTGTAAGAGCAGTTAACAGGGATTTGGATTCCATTAAGGAGGCCCTAAACAGTCATGATAAAATATTTTTAGAAATCGGGTTTTACGGATATGATGATGAGTATTGTGATGAACCTTATTTCATGTTTGATGCGGATGAATCCATAGATGATTTAAAAGATGATTACTATGACAAATATAAATTCATGGTTGGAGGATATGGGATCTATCTTGACAAGGATTTGAATGTGGAATACGGATATTATACAACAGAAGCTCCTGCATGCGGTCATGGTGCAGGTTATACTGAATTTTATGATTTTAAAGATGCCAGAGATGATGATATTATTAAAGAAAAAATATATTCCCTTTTGGACAGCAGCGGTATCTGGAAGTAATATTTTTAAGCTTTAGAGAATTTCCTAATTAACCGTCCCATTTTTTAACTAACCTTTTATATACATTATAGTAACATTTATATATCAATTCCAACATAATAATATTTAGTTGTGTTTATCTTGATTAAAAGATATGCAAACTAGGTGAAAATTATGAAGAATTTTGAATTTTTAAAAGATTTTGACAATGATATGTACACTCTTCTTAGTGAATTTGAAAGGGAAGCTGTAAAAAATCCAAAAACATCAGAGTCATATGTTACTCCTTTTTTGGAAAAGGTAGTAAATGATATGCTCCAAAGGAACAATAATGCAATTGATAATCCATATGTTGGATTTTCTAAAAGAGTTGATAAATTATATGAATTAAAAATTATTGACTATAAGTTTAAATGTATGTTGCTTGAAGCATATCAGATGAGAAATGCAATCACCCACAAGTCCATTGAAGATTTCTTAAGACAGGACAACAGAATACCCTTCCAGCTCCACAGAAGTCTTTTTGACATTGCATGGAAATACTTTGAATTGTATAATGAAAATTATTATTGCCTCGAAAAACCTGAATACACACCAATTTATAATCTGAACTCAAAAACAGAAGAAATCACACCAAAACCCTCAGATAACAGAAATTTCAGACACTGCATAATATGCGGTAAAACAAACGATTCCAAAAACTCTAATTTTTGCAGAAGCTGCAGCAATGAACTTGAATATCAAAATGAAATTATCAACCTGAAAAACAATCTGGACATTAATCATTTTACTAAAGAGGAAGTTAACCAGATCCATTCCGGCATGTATACCAGTCAGCTGCTTATTGAGCTTACAACCAAGAACCTTCTTAAAAAAACAAACAGACACTACAGTCTAAATGAAGCAGAATATGAAAAGCTTATTGAATTTACCAGTGACTGTTATGATATGGAAAAGACTTTAACTGAATTTCTAAACGGCAAATACACATCAAAGCAAATCAAAGAGACAAGATATTATAAATGCGGTCAGAAAAGCATCAGCCCATTTGTGGAGTTTTATAAAATTGTTGAAAATCAGCTATTCAATGATTTTCTGGACCAGATTGCTATGAAAATCCCTATTAATGAAGTTCTTGAAAAAACACAGGTAAGTAAATCTTACATAAACAGCTGGTACAGCAAAAACAGAGACAGATTCATTAAAGGGGAGCACAACTCAGAATTCATAACATATAATAAACTTTTAATAGATGAATACCTGACTTTAAAAAGAAAACAGTACTCAGATGATGATATTAAAGCTGAACTGCAGATAAATGATGAAATTATCAGCTTCTGGACGGATTCATTTGATATGGAGTCAGGTATTTTCAAAAGAAATCTCAGGGAAATTAAAATGAACATATTTTTAAACAAACTGAAAGAAGGCAAATCAAAAGAAGAGGCACTTGAAATAGCTGAAATTACCAATTTTGAAGAACTGCTTAAGAATAAGGATTTTGAAACTGAATATAAAAAGGAATACTATGAAAACCGTGTAGACAAACTTCTGAAATCTCTAAAAACAATGAGTTTTGATAAAGCTCTTAAAAGGGCCAACATATCTGAAGAGGACTATAACAGATGGTATGCCAAAGGCAAAAAGCAGTGCCTGCTTAAAAAAGATGATGATGAATTCTGTCTGAATTTTTACATTAATGTAACACGTGTACTGATGGACAGGTATCTGAAACTGAGAAGTGAAGGCAAAACAAAAATGGAAGCCTGCAAAAAAATAAACACAGACTTAAATGAAGTTAAAAGATGGTGTAAATGGAATGAAAGCGGTTTATTTATAGATTTCAAAGAAAACAGCAAGAAAATCACTGCTGATTTAATAGTTGATGCAATTAAAAACGGTAAATCCAAAGATAAAATAGCTGAAAACTCAGATATAACAGTCAGTGAATTAAATAAAATCCTTGTTTTGGGATCACAGAACGATAAAATCTACAGGAAAGTATATGAAGAATATGAATCATTTTATCTTTCAAAACATTTGGAGGTCTTTTTAAAGGAAATTAAAAATAAAAACTTGAAAAAAGCACTGAAAACATCCGGAATTGAAAAGGCAGAACTGGATAAAACATATAACTTAGGCAAAAACGGTGATGAACGCTTCACTAAATTTTATAATGACTACCTGAATTTTAAAATAAGCTGTTACATCAGCCAGATTATCAAAGGAAAAAGCACCAGCAACGCTTTAAAAAATTCCAACTTAACAGATGTGGAACTTAAAGACAATCTGGAAGAAATTGACAGTAAAATCCTGGATAAACAGATGAGTATTGTTATCGGTGAGATTACAAGAAACAGAACTACAAAGCAGGCAGCTAAAAAAGCCAATGTTAAAATTGATGAAGTTTACAGATGGTATCTTGAAGGCAAAAAAGGAAATGAGAAATTTGAGGACTTTGCAGATGATTATCATGAATTTTATGTTGAAGCAGGCTGTGAAATTTTCCAAAATTTCTTAAGCAAAGGAAAAACACCTGAACAGATTATGAAAATCATGAATGAAGACATAACCAAAGAAGATTATGAATTCTGGATTAAAAACAATCTGATAACTGATAAAAATGTTGAAGCTAAACTCTACACAGAAGATGAAATTAAAGAAAAAATCAAAAATGGCGGCTTCAGACAAAAAGAGGAGAAATCTCTTTCAGGTTTAAGTATCATTTGTTGTTAATATTATGGAGAGTGTCTAATTAGAAAATTCCATCATAAATACGGTTCAATTTTCTTTCCAGATGAAAATAATATATTAGAATGTTCCTGCGGTTATGCAGATTACTTGGATAATAGTTATAAATACAATATTAAAAAGAAAAATCTGAAAAGTCAGCTGATATAGCAGTTAATAAAAAAAGTATTGTTTTGTTATTATCCGAAAGATGTTCATTTAAAATTTCATAACTGGAGACATGAGGGACGGGGTTAAAAAGTGTTGTAAGTTTATTAAAATAGAGGTTTTGTTTTTCCTCTATTTTAGTTTTTCTATTGTTTTGTAGTCTAGTTTTGTTATTTTTGCAATTTCTTTAATTGGATAGTTTTCTTTTTGCATGTTTTTTGCTATTTCTAGTTTTCCTTCTTCTTTTCCTTCTACTTTCCCTTCTAGTTTTCCTTCTAGTTTTCCTTCTAGTTTTCCTTCTTCTAACCATTTCTGTTCATGTGATGTTACATAGTCATGCAGTATTGTTATTTCCATTTTTATCACATCAATTACTTTATTTTTCAAATCCTGATTGTCAATGAATTTATCTGCTAGTACTATTAGCATACCAAGTACTGAATCTTTTAATTCATCATCAATATCAGTTATTTTTCTAGCAATTTCCAGAGTTTTTACAACTTGCACTCCAGGTTCGTGTTCAGTTTGCATTAACGGCAATATTCCTAATGTAAGAAACTCATTGTAGGTTAGTTTTATGTTATTTTTAATTTTATATGTTATATTACTTAATAATTTGTCTCCGTCATAGTCTTTAAAGGATATTACTTCAGGTCTGAAAAACTGTCCGGGTGAGTATTCCAGAAATATATTGTTTTTATCAATTTCAGGAGTTATTACAAGATTTATCTTTACCTTTAATTGGTAATCATATCCAATTCTTGCTACATATAAGAATATTCTTCTCAGGATGTTTGCAATATTGGTTTTGGTTGATAAAAACTCGTAAATAATTATTTTGTCCTTTTCTTTTATGCCGTAATCTATTCTAAGAACTTTCGGTTTTAGGTTTATTAGTTCAACATTTATTTCATCAGAAACCTCGGCATTTGTAATTTTTGCAATATACTTTGCGGTATTTTCCTTTAGAAATTTCAGTGTTAAATCTTCATGGTGGTATCCACGATATATCTTATTTTCTTTCATACTAATTGATTAGTCTTTAATATTTATATAACCATCAGTTTTTTATTAAAACAATAATTAAAGCATAAATCATTTGTTTTAAATGAAATAAATAGTTTATAATCAGGGAAACTTTTTTATAAAAATGTATTAATTACTTTATTTAAACTTTTAATTAACTGAAATATGTGAGGTGTTTGGATTGAGCACTGAATATATTAAAAAAGGAATTATATTTGTCAATCAGAAGGAATATGATAATGCACTTGAATGTTTTAATAAAGAGCTGGAAGCTGATTCAAAAAACAGCATTGTTTTAGGTCTTAAAGCACTGGCTTTAATGGATTTAAACAGATTGGATGAAGCCTTGTTATGTATTTCCAGCTCATTGGAGATTGATTCATCAAATTATGAGGCATGGGCAACTAAAGGGGAGATTTTCAGAAGGCTGAATAAAAACAGGGAAGCTCTGTACTGCTTTGATTTGTCTTTGCAGATTAATCCGAAACAGTCCAAAACATGGACAAAAAGAGGTTTTTTATTAATTAACAGATATGGTCAGTTTATAGAAGCAATAAACTCATTTAATAAAGCACTGGAATTGAATCCTAAAGATAAAAATGCATTATATTTTAAGGCAGAATCTTATTTCGCACTTAAAAACTATAAAAAAGCTTTAACGGCATGTGATGATTATTTAAAAATCACTTCAGTTAATGTTTTTGATTCAAATGTTTATTCACTTAAAACAAAGATTTTAATGATTTCAGATAACTTTGAAGAAGCATTAGCTGTTATTGATGAAGGTTTGAAGATTAATCCTGATGATGATTCCATTTATGCAACAAAAGCTATGATTTTATTGAGGGCTCATAAATATGATGAAGGTATAAAATGTGTTAATAAAGCTTTAGAGTTAAATCCGAATAATATTATTGCATTAAAATTAAGAAATAATGTTTTAAAAGGTAAATTTGGATGAAATGTTAAAATAGTCAATTAAAAAATTCTTAATAGCTAAAAAAACATATTTGATATTGTAGGTGTATTTAAATGTCTGAAGATCATGATGAAAAAGAACACAAACACTGTCCTTTCTGCGGACACCATATAGATGAAGAGGATATGATTTGCCCTCACTGCGGGTTATTCATTCCATAGTTGTTTTTTCCTAAAATCAATTAAACAACTTTATTATCATCTTTGTATAAATTAATCATTAATTAATAATTTTTACCTGTTTTTGTAAAATTTAGGTGAGGTTAGCTAATGGTTCAATGTCGTGAATGTAATAGTGAAGTTTCAGATAAGGCAAAGTTCTGTCCTAAATGCAGAACTCCCTTAAAAAGTAATGAAGATACTCCTAAAAGCCCTAAAATAGCTAGTGATAAGAAAGGTGGATTTAATCCTATTTTAATTGTTGCTATAATAGCTATTGTAGCTATTGTTGCATTAGGTGCCGGTCTGCTTTTAGGTGGCAGCGGAGATGAATCAGCACCTGTTGTAAATAATACTACTGAGACTAAGGATGTTGCTGAAGATGTAAATCCTGCTCCTGCTAGTTCAAATGTTACTTATGTCTGTTCTCAAAAGTCTGATAAGTTTCATTTGCCTGACTGTGAGTGGGCTCAAAAGATAAGTCCGAAAAATAAAATTACTTATAATTCCAGAGATGCAGCTATATCTGATGGAAGGATTCCATGTCAGGTTTGTAATCCTTAAAGTTTATTACCTAAGATAAACATAACTTAAATACAACGAGGTCTTTAAAATGAATTGTCCTAATTGTGGAGCTGAAGTATTATCAGATAATGAGAAATTTTGCAGAAAATGTGGTTTTAAATTAGCAGATCAGGAAGTTAAAAAAGCTACTTTAGTTTCAGATACAACTTCAAAAGTAAAGTGTCGCAGCTGTAACAATCTGATAGACAGCAATTTAAGAATTTGCCCATATTGCGGATCTAATCCGAATTCTTCATCAACTTACACTTCTTCATCAGCTTCACAAACAAGCAGTACCAGTTCAAGTGACAGTGACTGTTGGGGCTGCTGTGGTTTAATTGTAGTTATTGTATTTATATTATACATTATAGGATTGATATTTTGATTTATGAGTGTATGATGAATATCTGCAAATATCTGTGCCATCAGAAACCTGAAAGATCATTTTTCTATAAGGAAAGGCAGTTTCCAGTTTGCAGCAGATGTACCGGAATTGTTATAGGTGCAGTTATTGGGTTTGTTTTAGCTATTTTAACCCAACCTAATTTAATTTTTGTTTTAGGATTTGTTCCTTTAATTGTTGACGGAACTACACAATATTATGGTTTAAGAACAAGCAATAATACTTTAAGATTTATTACAGGTTTATTGTGTGGCTTTTCAATTCCTTTTGTTGTTTTTAAAACAGAATCAGTTATACTCAATTATTTCTAAATTTTCAGGATTATCATCTATAAGCTCTTCAATGAATTCCGAAGGGTTATTTTTATCACTTATCAAATAAACATTATTTCTGGAACGTGTAAGGCCAACATAAAATAGTCTTCGTTCTTCTGAATATTTATAATCATAATTTTTAGTGTTTACATAACTTAAAACACTGTGTGTTTTTAATTTTGATGGAAAACCTAAATAATCATCAATCATATTGATTATAATTACATTATCTGCTTCCAGACCTTTAGCTGAATGCAGGGTTCTGTAGTAAACATTATTCATTGATTTGTCTGTTTTGTCTAAAATTCGTAAGAATTTATCTTTTTTCAGATTGCCTTTTTTAACTAAATTTCTGTGTTTTATAAACTGGTTGATGTTGTTGTTTGTTCTGCCTAAGATTAATACATCTTCGGATTTTTCAGACAGGTCTTTTATAAGATTATAAATCATTTCTCTTTTTTCTATAGGATTTTTTTGAGGATAAATTATTTTAACTGGTTTTTTCAGATTTTTAGGAGACTTAAGAGATTTCTTAATTTGTTTAGGGTTTTTCATAATGAAGCTGCCGGCTATGTCAATTAGCTCCTGAGGGTTCCTGTATGTTTTTTCAATGAATATTCTTTGGGGATTTTCAAAATACTCTTCAAAATGTGAGAAAAATTCAATATTTGTACCTCTAAAAGCATATATTGATTGCCAGTCATCTCCTACAACTGTCAGGTGTGCATCTGTTTTGTCCTGAAGGTTTTTAATCAGATTATAATTGGTATATGTAGTGTCCTGATATTCATCAACCAGTATGTATCTGTAATGTTTTTTCAATCCGTATTTTTTAATTAGTTTACTAGATTCATTTATCATGTCATTAAAATCAATCTGTCTGTGCATATCCAGATATTCCTGATAGTAAATGTAGAATTCTTCAGCGATTTTTAGGAAGATGTCATGGTTCTTATCATCATTATTGCTTCTGAAATAGCTGAAATGATTTTTTGTAAAATTGTTGCCCTTAAATAAATTTATAAAATCTGCAAGCAAGGATTTAAATGTCACTTTTGTAAATGCTTCTTTCACTTCATTCAGCAACTCTTTTCTGTTGTTTCTTCTAACAATATAACTGTCAATACCTAAAAAATAGGAATCACAAAATTCAAGTATGTCTTTTAAGGTATCTGTGCTGGCATTATCAATATAATCATTTATTATAGCTAATATTTCATTATTTTCAATAACTGACACTTTATGATGCTGTTTAATGATTGATCTTCCTAAACTGTGAAATGTCCTTACTTCAACATTTTCAGGAAGTTTTTCTTTTAAATCCCTGACAGAAGTATTTGAAAATGACAGACATAAAATATCTTCTGCTTTAACATGCTTTTTAGCTATTAAATATTTTATTTTAGCAATTAAAGTAAATGTTTTTCCGGTTCCTGCTCCTGCAATGATTTGAACATTTTTGGAATCTAAAACACAGGCTATTTTCTGTTGCATATCTAAAGGTTTGCTGTTCACTGTCCTGAAAAAATCTTCATTAGCCAGCAGTTCTTCTTTAGTTTTATCATCTAAATCATCTATGCTGTTATAGTCTTTTTTTAAGTATTTTCCATTTTTGTCAGGTATTTTTTTAGCTTCTAATTTAATATCTTGGGTGAATGTTTCAATAATGGGCTTTTTATTTGTTTTTGCTTTGTTTGGCGGTACTGCTTTTTTAACTTCATTATTTTCGGCAATTTTCCTACATCCGCACATTGGGCATTTATTCCCATTTAATATCATTGATCCACATTCACTACAAAAATCCATAATATATATTTTTTATTAACATTTAAAAATAGCTTTCCTAAGAGTGTTTGAAAAGTATTTCTGTTTTATACATATTTTAAATACTAGTTTAATTAAAAATTATAAATAAGTATAAAAAAATGAGGTGTTTTATTGAATCAAGATGAATATATCGGAAATATTGTTAAAAATGGAGTTATAGCATTAATTATAGGATTTATTATAACTGGCATTTTATATTCTGTAATGTATTCAGTAAATGGAATTGAAATGTATGTGGGTTTTATAATTTTAGGAGCAATTTATGGATTTCTATTTATAAAATTGGATATTTTTGAAAATAACTTGGATTTAATCATAACCAATGCTGTTTTTGCATTCTTTGGTTCATATGTAAGTATACATTTAATATTTACTAGTGCATTGAAAGTAGCTATGAATTCTTCATTGCTAATTTATCAGTTTACAGGAATTTGTATTATTGTAGCTGTTATTGTTAACTATATCCGTGATAATTATTTAGGTATTAATCCTTTGGAGTCAGTTAACTTGAATTTAGGAAAAATACCCACTGTTACCTGCCAAGAGTGCGGTGTTGAAGTCAATGCTGATAATATATTCTGTCCGGAATGCGGTCATAAGTTTAATTTTATACATTGTCCGGAATGTGGTGCAAAATTAGATGAAGATGGTGCATTTTGTCCTGAATGCGGTCATAAATTAGAAGATGACTCTAAAGAAGAAGACAAATCTTCAAAAGAAGAATCTAAAGAGAAATCTAAAGAAGATAATTCTAAGGAAGAAGCTAAAGAAGAATCTAAAGAGAAATCTAAAGAAGATAATAACCCTGAAAAAAGCTGTTCCAATTGCGGAGCTAAAGTAAGTAAGGATTCTAAATTCTGTCCGGAATGCGGAAATAAAATTAAATGAGTGAACTATGAAGTATTGTCCTAAATGTGGTAGTGAAGTAAAAAATAATACAAAATTTTGCCAGAAATGTGGAGCTAAATTTCCTATTGACCACATAAAGTTAAATAATGAATATTGCAAACATTGTGGCTCAACTATCCCTAAAGGAGCCATAAGATGTCCTAAATGTGGCAGATATTTAGATGAATCTGCAAATGATAAGCATAGTGTTGCTATTGCAATTGGATATATATTTTCTTTTTTAATTCCTTTAGCAGCTATTGTTGCCGGTATTTACTTGTTAACTCAGAAAAATGAAGATGTCCATAAACATGGAACCTGCATTATCATTATAGCTATTGGAGTTATGTGTATTAGTTATTTATACTATATTAAATTTTTATAAATTCATCACTATTTTTTAACTTTTTTTAAATCATCATATACACAAGTTTATATACTATGTTTTACAAATTAATAATTAACAAGAAAAAAACTATTTTTAAAACCTAAAGAAACATGGATTTTTTATAAATTTGTAAATGAAAATTTGATATTATAAAAGGAATGTTTAATAAAATGAAAAAATTCAATAATAAAAGCAAGTACTTTGTTGATGAATTAAATAAACTTGAAGAATGGATGAAATGGTTTTTATTAACTGTTATAACTTTAATTATCTTCTGGCAAGTTTCTCAAATGATTTTAACACCTATGGGATAAAAATGTTTGAAAAAATAAGTTATGATGAATCTCTTGATTCTGAAATACAATTTAAAAAATTTATAGCTACACAAGCACCTGAAATTCATGAAATATCTGATGAAGATGTGGAACAGATGGAACTGGCTAACCGTATTGATTTGGAATTGTTAAAGTATGAAAAATTTATGAATCAATTGATGGATAACTATTATGAATATAATTCCTGTGATGATTATCCAATAGGAGAACAATTTATGGATAAAATTGATGAACATTTTGATTTAGAACAGGAATATGATAAATGGGATGATTATTCAGATTGTATTGATTCTGATTTGGAATATAAAAAGTATCAACAGGAACAGTTCAGAAAAGAAGACTCTATTGAAGGTCCTATGAGCTGTTTTGAACGTGGTTATTATATGGATGATTCCAGTAATTCTGATTATGATGAACGTTCATTTATGGAAGAATATGACTTTGAAGATAATTTAACTTTTGAAATGGAATCAGAAATTTATGGATCAGATTTTAAATCAGAAATGGATGATTATGGGGAAGAAGAATATTATCAGAAGAAAATAGCTGAAACTGATGCAACAGAACAAGAAGCTCAGGAAAGAGAATTTAAAAAGCAAATAGCTGAATATAATGCAAATAAATCCAATTAAAAAATGATAAAACATGTCTTATGATGATATAATAGCTAAAATTAAATCTGATTTAACTGGAAATACAGATAAAGATAAAGCTTATCTGATTAAGCAATTTAAGATTCATAACTCAAAGGAAATCCATTTGGAACTTGGCAGATTGCTTTGGGATTTGATGAGTGATGAAGAACAAAATGCGTATAAAAAAGCTGTTATTCAGGATATACCAGTTGACGAATTCATAAAATCAGTTTACAGTTATCTGAATTATGGGGATTTTGAAACAGCCCTAAAAGAGCTTGAAGACTTTATGGAAATTTTACCATTTAAATTTAGGGAAAATCCTCAATTTGATTATTTTTACTTTAATAATCCTTTGGAAGAGAAGTTATTCCGGAAATATTTTAAAACACCAAAAGAAATGAAAGTAATTCCATTTGGTGATGAATATCCAAGAGTGTTTTACTTGTATGGTGTTGTACTTATGAATTTATCTGAATTTGACAGGGCTGAAAGTGCACTTAAAAAAGCTTTATCCTATAATCCTGTTTCTGGTGAGATTTTATCTACATTATCTGCATTATATGATGGAAATTATGATTTGAATAATTTGAAGAAAACAGCAGTTGAAATTTTAAAGTTTAGCTATGATCCAAGAGAAATAGCTAAAGCGTATAGGGATTTGGGATACTGCTACTATGAAAATAAGAAGTGTAACATATCAAAGGCATTATATGAACAAAGTTTAAACTATGAAAATCATCCGAGGGCACAAATAGAACTGCAATTAATAAACAGCTATCTGCATATTGATGAAACAGACATTAAAAAAGTTTTAAATGATGAAAATATTCCGACAAATATTAATGATGATATTTTGGAAATATCAATGTTTTTAGCTTTGGATTTTGAAAAGAAAAATCTTTTAAATCAGTCCTTGTATTTTTATGGTGTTTTATATAACTTAACTCATGATGAAGAAGTTTTAACTAAAATTAATGATTTAAAACATAGATTATAATTTTTTTATTTGGTTTAAAACTTCCAATCCAAGTTTAGTTATTTCATATATTCTTCCTTTTTTGTCTTCTTCATTAATACATTCAACTAATCTTTTGTTTTTTAAGTCTGAAAGTGCATTAGATACTTGTGTAGTTCCTAAATCTGTTTTTAGTGCAATTTCAGAAGGCAACATATAATTATTTTCAAGACATTTTAATATTTTTTGACGTGTTTTTGATATTTTTATAAATCCAATAGCTGAATAAAGTTCTTTTTTGTTCATATGTATTATTTAATTAATAATGAGGTTATAACTTTATATATATTATTGGAAACATATAATATGCTTATTATTAGCTTAAAATAAATATTTAACTATTATGTTATTAATAAAATATTAATTAATATCCATTTTTAATAACAACATTAATATACTACATATTAATAAAATATAATTAATTAAATTATAAGGTATTTCAAATGTTAGTTCGTAATTTAGATTATTTATCAATTCCAAAAGAATTTAAGAAAGTTGAAACTAATATCTATGATAATAAATCAATAGCATTAGTTTTTGTTGAAAATAAGGGTTATTCATTAGTTTTAAAAGATGATGAACATATTGATTCTGTATTTTTATTAAAAACTAGTTTAACTCCAAATAATATTAATGAAAATAATGATAAAGAAGATTTTATAAATGTTATCAAAATGCTGTTAGAAAAAGTTTATAGTGAGTATACAATAAAAGAATATGAAAAACAACATCAGGAACATGTATTTTTAAGATTAATGGACATGTTAACTGATGGGGATAATATTGAGTTAATTTCTGAAGAAAACTCTAAAATTTATTCTGATATTGAAAAAGGATTTATGAAACTAGAATTGGATATTATGGATACCAAAATCAATTCTCTTAATGAATCTATTGCAGATGTTTCTAATAATTTGCAGCATACGGTTAATGATATTGAAGAAAAAGATTGGGGTAATAAACTTAAAAAAGCTCTTGATTCACAATAATGAAGTGATATTATGGTTAAATGCAGTAATTGTGGTGCTGAAGTTACAGATTCTGCTTTTTGTTTTCAATGTGGTGAAAAAGTATCTTCACCTCAGACCGATAAAAATATGTGCCCAAAATGTGGCATTGCTAATGATAAAAACACTAATTTTTGTAGAAACTGTGGACACAAAATAGAAAATGGAGCATCAATATCTGAAAAACAAAGAGAATGGAATGCTAGAAGAGATGAAATAATTGAAAGATATGATAAACTTGCAGAAGAATTTGGAATTAAAAATGAAGATTACTTTTTAACAAGTGTTAAAAGATATAATTTCTTAGAACCAGGTACTACTAAACATAAAAAAATTAATGCTGTTTTAGGATATAATCCTGGATCATATTTAGGAAATGAAACCATCATTGATGGATTTTTCTTAATAAAAGAAGATAAATTTGTTTTTATGGAAATTGATAATAGGGATTTTAAAAAAGTTAATGCAGGAATAAATAATTTTTATTTTGATAAAATTGTCTCAATGAGAGTAACCAAAAGTCTTGGTGATGAAAGTAAGTATGAAGATATTACTAAAAGAGCTTGGACTTCTCCACATGATATTAAAAGATCTATTCAAAATGATATTCAAAGTTTAAAAGCAATACGATTTAAAGACTTAATTATAAACAATGACAGTGCAGATATGTTTGATAGATTATTAATTAAATTAGTCGATAATACTTCTTATGAAATTAGACTTCCTAGTTATGATTTTGGTCAAAAATTAGTTGATTTATTTGAAAGTTTAAAAGGCCAACCACAAAAAGTCATTATTGAAAATCAAAATTCTCAACCAAATAAAGCTCAACTTTTAAGTGAATATCAAGAATTATTAAATAGTGGTGCAATTACTCAGGAAGAATATGATAAACTTAAACAAGAAACTTTATTTAATTAAATAGAAATTATAAAATTAATGGTATTCTGATAAAAATTAGTCAGGTGCAGTATGAATAAATGTAACAATTGTGGTGCTGAAATTATAGATTCCACTTTTTGTTTTCAATGTGGTGAAAAAGTAGATGTATCTAATGATACTAATTTTTGTCAAAAATGCAGTGCTGAAAACAACATAATGAATGAATTTTGCAGTAATTGTGGGTGTAATTTAAACTCTTCTAAAAGTGAATCAGACAAAAAAAGAGATGAAATTGTTGAGAGATATGATAAACTTGCAGAAGAATTTGGAATTGGAGATGAAGATTACTTTTTAACAAGTGTTGTTCGATTTAATAAACTAGAAAAAGATAATAGTAAAATTAGCGCGGTTTTAGATGGTGTTTCTAAGTTAAATTCACTTAAAAATCATGCATCTAAACTATCATCAGTAGTTAATATTGAAAGTGATTTATTAACAAATCATGTATATAATAAAGTTTTAAATCATAATTTAATTGGTAATCAGATTGCTAATTTTAAAGGAAATAAAACCCATTATGACTCAATTGGTAATCAGATTGCTAATTCTAAAGGAAATAAAATTACTATTGATGGATTTTTTATAATAAAAGATAAAAAATTTGTTTTTATGGAAATTGATAATAGAGACTTTAAAAAAACAAATGCTGGAATGAATAAGGTCTACTTAGATAGAACATTGTATTTTGACAACATTGTATCAATGAGAGTAACTAAAAGTCTTGATGATGAAAGTAAATTTGAAGATATTACTAAAAGAGTATGGACATCATCTCATGATATTAAAAAATCAATTAAAAATGAAATTCAACATTTTAAAGCTATGAAATTTAAAGATTTAATTGCAAATAATGATAGTAAGGATATGTTTGATAGATTATTAATCAAATTAGTTGATAATACTTATTATGAAATTAGACTTCCTAGTTATGAATTTGGTCAAAAATTAGTTGATTTATTTGAAGTTTCAAAGAATCAAGTTGCTAATGTTATTATTGAAAATCAAAATTTCCAACAAAGTAAAACTCAATTATTAAAAGAATACCAAAAACTATTAAAAAATGAGATAATAACTCCTGAAGAGTTTAAAAAGCTTAAAAATGAATTAATATTTTCAAATAAGTAAAAAAGGGATGTCAAATGGTTAAATGTCAAGTTTGTGGTGAAGAAATTGGAAATGCAATTTTTTGTGAAAATTGCGGATCTAAAATTCCTTCTCAAAAAAAGAATAAAAAAGAAAAGGTTATAAATAATAATAATGAAAAGCAGGAAAAGAAATTCTGTGCTAACTGTGGAAGTGAAATGGCTAGTGAAGATAAATTTTGTTCTAATTGCGGAACTCATGAATTAAAGGCAAATAATCAGGTAGGCAATAATCTTGTTGCTACTTTTAATCCTGGAACTGCATTTTTAATATCTATATACACTACCGGTGCGGGACATATTTATTTAGGATTATTTAAAAGAGGCATATCCTTTTTAATATCTCAAATAGTGCTTGTAGTATTAGTAGCTATATTTACACTACTATTGGGATATCTATGGTATATGTTAGCTGTGATTGTATTATTATTAGGTATTTTAGCATGTTTAACTTTACATGTATATTCAATTTATGATTCATATAAATCAATTAAAAAAATAACTAATGGTGAAAGTGTTGAAGATATAATGTTTTTCAATAAGTTCATGTGAATTTTTAGCTTAAACCCATGAGGCAAAATATGATAAGATGTCCAAAGTGTGGAAATGAAGTTAGTGGAGATGATTTTTGTTCTGAATGCGGACTTAAACTTAATCATACTTCAAAAGAAAATAAACATTACTGTCCAGAGTGCGGTTTTGAAACTAGTATAAAAGATAAATTTTGCCAAAAATGCGGTGCAAAAATAAATGGTAAATCTGATAATGATGATTTGTTAAGTTTTAATAAAACTAATCTTTATCCCATTATTTTAGGATTTATCTTCCTTTTAATTGCAATACTTTTCGCAAGTAGGCTGGTATTAGTTCTTTGTTTATTTGCAGCGGGGTTTCTTTTTGAATTTAAATCAGACAATGCATTTCTTAATAGTATTTTAGTTGCTGTAATTCCAGGTATTTTATTTATTATCACAATGCAAAATATATATTATTTATTGATGTGTTTTATACCTCCGATAGCTGGCTGTTTTATAGCTGCCACATATAGAAGAAGGTAAATACACTTAAATATTTTCAAATACTAAAATCATTTTAAGGAGAAAATATGTTTAAGTTAATTATTGGAATAATTTATATTATAACTATTATCTTATATTGTGCTATTTTAGTAAAAAAGAAGATTAAAGACACAAGTACTTATATAAACCTTGGAATATTAATAGCTGTTTTCATATTTCTTGTATACAAAGGATATCTTTTCTAAATATTTAATAACCTAATTGATTTTAATGACTTCTGAGTACACACCTGAAGAAAATAAATTAAGAGAGCTTACTGGCGGAGATTATTTTTCCCAGGAATTTATGGATAAGTTAAATTCCTTAAATTTAACAGTTAAAGAAGCTAATATTGTTATTAATCAGATTAAACATGAAATAACTACTGGTGAATGTTGTTTGGAAGCTATTCCAATTAGATTAAATTATCTTTTAAAACAGTTAGCTCCAGAAATTACAAAATATGTTGTACCCTCTAAAGAATTAATAGCTAAAAAAGAACTTATTTTCCTTTTAAATCTGAAAGACAATATAACTTTTTGTCCGAATTGTCAAAGCAGCCTTTTTTTAACAGATAAATTTTGCTATAAATGTGGCGCTAAAAATATGCAATCAATAGCTATTAAAGCACCGAAAGATGATGATTTGAACTTAAATGAGATATATTGCGCCAAATTATATGAGAAATATCCCCTTAATTTTAAATATGCTTATGTTTGTTTTTTAAGATATGTCAATGAAAATCCTGGGAAAGTTGAGTTTCCAGTATTTAATAATATTGACGGGTTTAAATTAAAAAAACAGGCTGTTAAAGATAATTATTTCACATTAGGTGATCCTGTTTACAGTATTTCCAATTATACTATTTCAGATATTAAAAAAGTTTTAAAAAAGTATGATTTGAAAGTTTCAGGTAAAAAAGATGAACTGATTGAAAGAATAAGTAAAAATTTATCAGATGATGAGATTAATAATGAATTTGAAAACAGCACTTTTGTTTTAACATCTGAAGCTGAAAAATTTTTAAAAGAAAATAAATACATTGTCTATTATTATGATAACAGTTTAGATGAATTTATTTCTCTAGAAAAATACGAGTCATTATTTAAGAAATCTAAAGTAACTGATTCTATTTATGATGTTTTATATAGGTATTATACTAATTTAGCTAATGAATCTGTAAATAATAAACAATGGGATCACTACAAAACATCTATAGGCCATATCATTAACATATCAGTTGACAATATCAGTGATTTAAAATTACTTAAATTACACATTAAGTATTTTATTTTAGAAGCTAATAATTGGATTTGTGATGATTACAGTGATTATTATAATCCTTCTTTTAATTTGGAATTTAACAAATCCAGAAATGATTTAATAGCTAGTTTAAAATTAGAATTAAATGAACTTCAGGAAATATTTGATGAAGCATGGAGTGAAGTTAAAATACCTTCCTATACAGTCACAAAAGCAGATACTTTTAAAAAATTAATTTTAGCATTTAATGGTGAAGATTTAAATGAAATTCACTGATTAAATGATTTAAAAGTGTCTAAAAATTCATTCAGCACATTTTTAAAATCCGGATTTTTCATAGCTGCATCAAATGAACCTGCAAGAGGTCCCATAATCAGTTCGTTTCTGCTGTTTCCATCCATCATATCTGTAGTTTCCATACCTATCTGAGAATAGCTGGGAGGTAACTGGTCTTTATTGTATTGCTGTTTTATTTCGCGTCTCAAATCTTCATCAATAAAATGCTCAAGTAAATGAATTAAATCTTCAGCTATTGTATTTCCTAAAACAAGTGAAATAACAACTGTGTCATGATCAAGATCATCTTTCTGTTCTTCAAGTATTGAATTAAATGACCCGTAATTTTGATAACCATGTGGAATGAATCTTCCTTCAACAGTATGGGCACAGTATTCATTCATTAAATGTACTGTTCCAGATGCAAGGATGTATTGGACAAATACTTCAATTTCATAGGTTTTTTCAACTTCCCAGAAATACATTAGAATTTGTTCATGAATTTCAGCAAGCAGATGGTGTGATAACTCATGAATTAGTGTAGCTATTTGTACTGAATCATTTAGCCGGTCATCTAGTTTTATATTGTTTGCACTATAAAATCCAAGTTCTCCTCCTTTGGATTTATATGACCATTTGGCATATGCTTCAACAACATCAGCTACTTTTTCTAAAGCTGTGGACCCTTTGTTTTTAAGAGATTTTTTACCTGTTTCATATATATTATTCAATATAAGTTCATAAATCTCATTGGTTAATGGTATTTCATTTAATTGCTCTTTGTGTTTTTGTGTAAACATGTCTTCAAATGAGGTTATTTTATCACCTACTTTAAAGTTATCAAGTTTTCTAAGTACGCTTCCACAGTTGATACAATAATCTTTTGTCGGTGAGTTTTTTTCTCCGCATTTTGAGCAATATATTTCGGTCATTTTTAATCACTATTTAATCCATTTAATTTTTTAAATTTAGCTGTTTTATTTCTTCTATGCTTAATTTTGTTGAAATAGCTATGTCTTCAGGAGATATGTTTCTAGTTAATAATGATTTTGCTATTTTCCATTTTTCATTATTAGCTCCCTCAGCATGCCCTTTTTCAATTCCTTTTTTAATTCCTTTTTTAATTCCTTTTTCATATCCTTCATCGTATCTTTCTTGCCCATATTCTTCCATTAATCTCATATTATCCCTCAATATGTTTCTTAATCTTTTTCTTCTTGATGTTTCGTTTATAAATTTATCTACAATTAGAAATTCAATTCCAAAAGCAAAATTCTTAGTACTTCCTATGGAATTTCGTACTTTATTTAGTGTTTGCACAGTTTTTTCTATTTGTTCATCAAGAGGATTTCTTGAACTCATAAATGGAGCTAGTGATAGATATATTAATTCCCGTCTGGTTATTTTTGTATTGTTTTTTATTTTATTTTCAATATTATTTATAATTTCATCACCGTCAAAATCTTTTAGAGATATTATTGGAATTGTAAATACACAGTCTTTATTTAATTTATATTGTTTAATTTTTGTTTTTTCAGCTGTACTAAATACTATTAAAAGTATTGGTTTGTTGTTTTGCTTTGCATAATCAACAATTGCTGTATATAAACGATATCTTTTTTCATCGAATTTTTTTACTACTGTTGATTGAAATTCAGTTATTACTATTATATTATCCAATTCCATTATCATATCTGATTTATAGACGGTAGGATCAAGTTCTATTAATTCTGTTGGGTTGAATATTAAATTTTCAGATTCAAAGTCATATTTTTTCATGTCTGAATTTAATTCTTCAATTAAATTTATAAAACTAAATCCGTCTTCTTTTGCAGCATATTTAAACAGTTTGTCTTCTGCCTGATTCGACATGTTATCACGCTAATCAATTTTTATAGCAATTATTATGATATATCAAGTATTTAAATGCTTTGTTGTAAAAAAGAACAATTTTTAAGGCTGAAATCAATATTTTAAAGTTAAATAAATATTATTTTTAATTTAAAATAAATATTGTTTATACTTTGTTAAATTGTTTTTTACTGGTTAAATTGTCTTTAAATTTAACAATAAGCTTTTATATTTCTTATTACCAAGATTAGAGTAGAGGTGTTTTAGATATGAACTCCTATTTGAATATTAGAATTAATGGTAAAAATTTAGAAAAGAAAGCAGATATTGAAAATGCAATTTTGAAATTTGATGAAGATTTAAAAGAAAATCCTGATGATGAAGCTACCATTGTTGGGAAATCTGTTTTATTATATAAACTAGGTAAATTAAATGAATCTCTTAATTGTTTAAATCAGATTGAAAATATTAGAAATGTTTCTATTATAGAGTTAAAAGCTGTTATTTTAATGGGACTGGAAAACTATAAACAGGCACTGGAATTGTTAAACGAAGTTTTGAAAGTGGATAACGGCAATATCAGTGCACTTTACTATAAAACTGAATGCCTTTTTCAATTAAAACGTTTTAATGAAGTTGTAGATACTGCCAATGTAGCCTTGAAAATTGATAAAAACCATCAATCTATCTTAATAAATAAGTTCTGTTCTTTAGTTGAACTTAACAGCACAAAAGAAGCTTTAAAAGTTAAAGAAAAACTTTTAAGATTAGGTTTAAATTGCAATATCTGAGGTTAATAATATGGAACATCAAATAAAGGAATTCAGAAAAGAGGATATTGACAAGGAAGAATTAAAAAAACAAATACCTGCATGGTGTAATCTTTTAAGAGAATCACCTGATGATGTGAGACTAAGAATTATTGTTGCATCAATGTTTTATTTCATTGATGAAAAACAAAAATCACTTAAATTATTAAAAAATGCGCCAAATGGTGAAAATATAGAATTAAAAGAAGTAAAAGCAATTGTTTATATGGATTTGGATTATTATAATGAAGCTTTAGAGCTGTTTAATGAAATTTTAGATGCTGATTATAACAAAAGCATTTTGGATTTAAAAGTTGACTGTTTATTTCTTTTAGAAAAGTTTGAAGAGGTAATTAAAACAGCTGATGAATACTTGGAAAGTTTTGGAGATAATCTTGATGTTTTAACTAATAAAAAATTGGCTTTAGAAGAATTAAACCGCAAAAATGATGCAAATGAAGTGGAAAAAACAATTTCAAATTTAAAGACATTTAATAAATTTGCAATCTATCTGCCAAAAGATCAGATTGACGAGACTATTCCGGCAGAAATTTATGAAAAAGAATTGGGGTTGTGCTTTGATGATTTGAAAGATAATCCTGATGATGATGCAGTTCTTATTTCAATAGCTACATTCTTATATAATCTTGACAGAACTGATGAATCCGTTGAATATTTGGATAAAATCAGTGATGATGCAGATAGTGTTACACTAAATGCTAAAGCATGTATGTTTATGAAACTTGAAAGATTCCCTAAAGCTCTTGAAATATTAAATAAATCTTTAAAAAAAGATAAATCAAATATTATAACTTTAATATCAAAATCTGAATGTTTAATGGAAATGGAAAAACATGAAGAGGCATTGGAATGTGTTGATGAAGGATTAAAAATTGATAGAACAAATACGCATTTATGGAAAAATAAATTCTGTGCTTTACTTGAACTGGACAGATTGATTGAAGCAAAGGAAGTTCAGGATTTAATTTTTGATTTGGAAATAGCTAACGATAAAGTTGACGGTTCTCTTAAAAAAGCAATTAATAGATTTCACTGTATGGAATATAGAGAATGTTTAAATCTTTGTTATGATGTTTTGGATGTTGATAAGGATAATGAAGAAGCTGCAGCTTTAATGATGAATGCCGTTTATTTATTAGGTGATATTGATGAAGCTCCAAAAGCATTGTATAGAGCACTTAATTGTAATGGGGGTGAAATATTGACTCGAAACTGAAAAATTGTCTTTAAATATAACAATAAGGTTTAATATTTCTTTATTTAATAATTAAATAGGTGTGATGCATATGGATGTAATAATATCTGCATTGATTGAAGCAAATAAATTATTAAACAAAAAGGATTATTATAAAGCGCTTGACGGTTTTGAATGTGTGTTAAATATAAATCCTACCAACAATCTGGCTACAATTGGAAAAATAATTTGTATACATTATTTAAACTCATTTGAAGACAGTAATCTGATAAACAAGTACGAAGAAAAATTAAATGTTAATCTTAAACTTGCAGAGTTGTATGAACACGGAAAATACGATGAAACGATAAAAGAATGCAATAAAATATTAAAAAAAGACAAAAACAATTTTAACGCATTAGCTATTAAATTCTCAGCCCAATTTGAACTCACCAAGTATACAGAAGCATTGAAAACCTGTGATAAACTCCTAGAATTAGAACCAAATGATTTAGTAATAATATATGCAAAAGCCACCACATTATATAAACTAAACATTTATAATGAAGCTATTGAGTGCTATGATAAAATCCTGGAAGTAACTAATAACTTTAATGTTTTATTTTTTAAATCAGCATCATTGTTAATATTAAATAAATATGAAGAAGCTTTAAAATATTGTAATTATGCATTGGAATTAGAACCTGAAAATTGTGATGCAAATGGATTAAAACAATTGATTAAATATAAAATAGCTCAAAAATAGCTATTTTATTTTTTTCATTATTGTATCTTATACGAAAAATAGTATGAAAATATAATAGGCTATAAAAATTGGGAGGTAAAACTATGAAATTATAAGAAGAATTAATGCAATATATTTTAGCTAAACAAAGATTAATGCCTAAAATTATATCTTCTAAATTATCCTCAAATAATAAAAAATTAAATCATCGTACTGATTATTTCAGAATAAAAGAATACATTGACAACTTTTTAAATGGCAATAATCAAAATAGATTTATTGTAATGCCTGGTCTTAGAGGAGTAGGTAAAACAACAATTTTATTGCAATTGTATGAATATTTAATTAAAAATGATGTTCCTAATTCAGATATTCTTTATTTTGATGTAAGTGAGTTGAAAAGTTTTTATGATGTTAATATATTGGATGTAATAACTAATTTTATTGAAAACATACATCAAACAACAATGGTGGAATTAAATAAACCAATATTCTTATTAATTGATGAAGTTCATTTTGATAAAAATTGGGCATTAACTGGTAAAATAGTATATGATAATAACAATAATATTTTTATGATTTTCACTGGTTTATCTGCTATTGAATTACAAATTCATGCTGATGCAATTAGAAGAATGGAAAAAGAACAAATATTTCCATGTACATTTCCAGAATATCTTTTTTTAAAACAGAACATACATTTTCCAAAGGAGATGTCTTTTGCATTGCAAGATTTAATACTAAATGGAAATGTTGATTTAGCTATAACTAATGAAAGAAAAATCAAAGAAAGTATGATTAACTTAGATAATGATCCAGATATTGAATTCAAAAAGTTTTTAACACAACATTCATTCCCATTTTCTTTAAAAATGCAAGATTTTCAAATTCATGAAAAAACTATAAATAATATAAATAGAATAATTGAAAAAGATATTTCTTCTTTAAAAACATTTAATACTTCTACTAATGATACTATATCACGAATTGTTACATATATTGCTATGCAAAAACCTGGTGGAACTTCAAATGTTAAATTAGCTCAAATGTTAGGTGTTTCTCCAAATACAATTAATAATATCTTAAATGTTTTAGAAAAAACACAATTATTATTTCCCATAACTGCTTATGGTACTGGAAGTAAAATTATTAAAAAACCCTGGGAGTATTTCTTTTTAGCTCCATCCATTAAAGCATCAATTAATTTTGAAATTGGAAGATATAATTTAAATAGTAAAAAATGTTTATCCACATTAGCTGAAACTTTAGTTGCATCATCATTATATAAACTAAAATTGTTACGTCATAATTTTATAGGTTTATTTTATGATCCTAAAAAGTCAGGTGTTGATTTTTTAGTAAAAAATATTGATAAAATAATTCCGATTGAAGTGGGTGTAGGTAAAAAAACTAAAAGTCAATTAACAAAAGCAATTAATAATTATAATTCTGATTATGGTATTTTAATATCTAATAGAACATTTAGCATAAAAAAGGAAAATAATATTATTTATATTCCATTAAGAACCTTTTCTTACATATGAAACTACATAAATGAAAATGTAGAAAGGGGAATGCTTATTATATTATCTTCTTTTTGAATTCTGCTGCTTTTATTTGAAACTATAATTCCATAATCAGAGTTGTATCTTGAAATAGCTTTTTTAACCTGTTTTGTATTTTTAGCACCAATTCCAACTTCTATAGGAATTATATCGCCCATTATAGTGTTTAACAGAAAGTCTACTCCACCTTTTTCAGGGTCATAAAATATTCCAAAATCTTTGTTTTGTTGCAGTTTAAATAAACTAGCTGCAACAAGATTTTCAGAAAGGTTTGCAATGTATTCTTTTGGATTTTGTGTAGCTAATCCATTTTTTATATAGATACTTGCTTTTATTTGACTAGTTAAGAAGTAATATTCCCAGGATTTTCGCTGTCTTTTAACACAAGATTCATAAGGTTCAACATGAAATAATAAATGTGTTTTTTCCAATGCCTGAAATATTGATTGTATGGAAGTTTTTGAAATATTTAATATATTGGATAGTTTATTGGATGATAACTCTGAAGGTTTTGACATTGCTATAATATTTATTAATTTGTATGTAGCTAAACGTATTGGAGTTGTAAAAGAAGTTATTATATCAAGGTCTTTTTCAATTATTCTGTCTTTCATATCCAAAGTCAATTGCACAATTGATTCTTCTGTTCTATTTAAAGTAAATGGAAAACATCCATATTGAATATAATATTCCCATTCTTTTAAGTAATTCCGGTTTAAATTTATTAGATTTTGATTATACATCATATTTTCGATTTTTTGAGATTCTTTGACTTTTCCTGTGAAAATCATGTCTCTAAAAGTTTCACTTAACATGTCCGGATAATTAATATCATATTTTAAATAAAGATATTCTGCAAAATTTAATGGATAAATTTCTTTTTTAAGAGATCTTCTAGCTGAATCATTGTTATACTCTAAATTCAATGCATCGGATCCTGTAAAAATCATAAAAACATTTTTATCTTCATCAAATATTATTTTACCTAAAGATGCCCAATTTTTTGAATATTGTGATTCATCTACAAATATGAATACCTGATTTTTTACAGTTGGATATGCTTCATTTACATCTTTTAGGAAAACATCAATGTATTCTTTAATATTAAAGTTAGGAACATCTTTTAGGTTTTCTAAATTAAGATATAATATTCTGTTTTTTGGAATTTGTTTTTCATTAAGCAGATAACTGAATAATTGGTATATGATTGTTGTTTTCCCAACACCTCTTAATCCGGGCATTATAAAAAATCGGTCATCACTTTCTTTTTCTAAAAATGTGTCAATATGTTCTTTAAGTTGGTAATATTCTTTTTTTTTGTTAAATTTTTTATCATTATAGTTTAAATTATTTTCAACTATTTTAGGGTTTGTCTTAAGTAAATTTGTAATATATGATTGTGTTTCAATTTCCATTTTTATCAGCTTTTTCAAGTAGTTGGTTATTTTTTTGACCGACCTTTTATATATAGTTGGTTATTTTTTTGACCGACCTTTTATATACTGTTGGTTAAATTTTTTACCAGTTATATAAAAGAACCAAATTAATATACATATTTATAACTAATTAGTTACTTTTTAGATACATTTATATACTAGAATAATACAATATAACTATGTAATAACATAAGTTGTTATAAAAATATTAAAAAATTGATTTAAATGACATTGCTATTAGGTAAAAAACAAGAATGTGGAAATATAACTATAGTTCCTATTTTAAATGATTCACCTTTGAAATTAGATATTTTAGATTTAACAACAGGATTTAAAATGGGTCTTGTTGAAGTATCTGAGTGTGAACAAAGTACAGTTGGAACAATTATGGTTAAAAATAATGCTACCTCTCCATTACTTTTAGTAGATGGGGAAGAAGTAGCTGGAGCAAAACAAAACAGAATTATTGGACAAAGTATGTTAATTCCTCCGAATACAAGCATACCAATTCCAGTTAATTGCTCTGAACAGGGAAGGTGGAATTACAAATCTGAATTTAAACATTCAAATTATATGGCAAATTCAGAAACTCGATGCAGAAAAGCAGAATATAATATGGACAATTCAATAAGAGCTTCACAAGGTGCAGTATGGGATTCTATTGAAGACCTTCAAGTAAAAAGAAACAGTTTTTCCAAAACCTCTGCTTTAAGGGATAATTATGAAAAAATAGAAAAAACAAATGATGATTATTTGAAACACTTCGGGATTTATGATAATCAGGTTGGTGTAATAGCTAGGTTAGAAAATAAAGTAGGTTTGGATGTATTTGCTAATCATAGTTTATATGAACAGTACAGTGATATGATTCTTAAAAGTTATATTATTGATGATGTTGGAAATAATTCACTTATAAAAGATGACTTTGACTTTGAGGCTGTTTTAGACAATATAAATGAAAAATATTTTAATAAAAGAAATACTGTTGGTTTAGGTCAGTCTTATTTCATTAAAACAAATAACGGATCAGGAACATCATTAATCTATGAAAATGAGTTGATACATGCTAATTTCTTTTATAATAACAGATTAAGAAACCTAAAACTGTAAATATATTGTATTGGCTCTCAAATTAAAAATATCACCTTTTACACGATAAAAACACTGGAAATTAAACATCACACCCCGCATAATATCTCCTACTTAAAAAGGGACAAACACGTATCAAAAAAACCATCATTTTTACTTTTTTTAAATACTAATTAAACACATTTATATAGTATAAACTCACAATATATACACATTATATTATAAAAGAGGTACTAAAAATGATTGAAAACAATATCTGTTTACTGACAGACAGTTACAAAGTTACCCATCATGCATTTTACCCAAAAAATACTGAAAAACTATATTCATACTTGGAAAGCAGGGTAGGATCAGAGTTTAACAAAACAATCTTTTATGGTCTCCAATACATAATAAAAAAGTATTTGGAAGGACAAGTTATAACTCCAGAAAAAGTAAACCAGGCAAACAGTCTGATTAACACACACATTGGTGAAGACATATTCAACTATGACGGATGGATGTATATAGCTGATGAACTTGATGGAAAATTGCCGATAGAAATAAAAGCCGTAGAAGAGGGAACACCTGTAGAAGTGGGAAATGTTTTAATGACTGTTGAAAACACAGATAAACAGTGCTACTGGTTACCGAATTACCTGGAATCATTATTACTGCAGGTATGGTATCCGTCAACAGTAGCTACATTGTCAGCAGAGGTAAGAAAACTCTGTAACTTTTATTTAGATGTAACAGGATCAGGCAAAGAAAACCTGGACTTTATGTTACATGATTTTGGATATAGGGGAGCTACCTCAACAGAATCTGCAGAACTTTGTGGAAGTGCACATCTCCTAAGCTTTAAAGGAACTGATACAATTCCGGCATTAACAATACCTGAAAACTACTATAATGACAATAATATATACGGCCTGTCAGTACAGGCAACCGAACACAGTGTAATGACTTCATTGGGAGAAGAAGGTGAAGTAAAACAGACAGTTAATGTAATTGATAATGCAAAAGACGGAATATTATCTATGGTAATTGACAGTTATAACTACAGAGAATTCTTAAAACAAGCCAGTACAAAAGGCAATAAATTAAATGATAAAATTAATGAATTTTTAGAAAAAACTGATGGAAATAAAGTAGTATTTAGACCCGACAGTGGAGAACCAGTTTCAACAACGCTGGACTGTTTAAATATTCTTGAAGAAGGTTTTGGAACTGTAAAAACCACAGAAGGATATAGAATCTTTGCAAAAAACATCGGACTGCTGTGGGGAGACGGTTTAAACTATCATAAAATAAGGGATATTCTATTTGGAATGAAATCAAATGGCTGGGCAGCACAAAACATCATATTTGGAATGGGAAGTGGCCTCCATTCTTCAGTAAACAGAGACACTCAAAGAAATGCATTTAAATGTTCAGCACAGCTAAGGAACGGAACATGGTATGATATCTTTAAAAACCCGTTAGACAGCAGCAAAAAATCAAAAACAGGAAGATTGAAATTAGTAAAAGAAAAGGGTTACTTTAAAACTGTTCCAATATCTGATGAAAACAAAGACTATTTGCAGACTGTCTTTAAAAATGGTGAATTAATCAGAGAAGAAAAATTCAGTGATATTAAAAACAGAGCACTAACCTACATAAGGAATAGATAAAATGAAAGAAGATATGTATATCACTTTAGTAAGTATGAGACACTTTTTTGGAGTGAAGCCTTTTAAAAAAGACGGAATTCTTAAATTAATAAAAGAAAAGGACAACAACTATGATGATGAAGCCATTAAAGTTGAAATGAGACACGCCGGACAGGTAGCATATGTATCAAACAGTACAAATACGGTAATCAGAGGAACAATGAGTGCCGGCAGAATTTATGATAAAATTTTAGATGAATATTATGCACAAATCAAATTCTACAACAGAGATATTGGAATAGCTAAAATATTAACTCCTGATGAAATAGATGAATTAAAAAAAGATCCTGAAAATGATTTGAACTTTATATAGGTGATTAAAAATGAATTTAAAGCATTTGAGTTTAGCTGAAAGGCAGAATTATGAAAACATGACAGTAGTTCCTATTTTAAGTGATACCAATACTCCATTTGATGTTTTAGATTTAAAAGAAGGGCTGAAAATGGGACTTGTAAAGATTGAAGAATGTGATAACTCAAATATAGAACAAGTAAAATTAAAAAATAACTCCATATCTCCATTAATTTTACTTGATGGTGAAGAAATTGCAGGATCTCTCCAGAACAGAATTATCTCACAAACAATGATAATAGCTCCTAAAAGTGAAATAAAAATACCTGTAAACTGTTCTGAAAAAGGAAGAAACACCTATAAATCAGAGTTTCATTATTCAAATTACATGGCTAACTCAAATACCCGAAGAAAAAAAGTATACAATAAAAACAAACTTCGTCAGAATGTTGTATGGAGTTCTATTGATGATTTGGAAAAGGATAAAAACACCTGCTCCAAAACAAATGCACTTAGAGACAGCTATGAAAAAAATAAATACGATATTGACAGCTATTTAAAACACTTCAAAATGGAAAATAATCAGATTGGAGTAATATGCATTGTAGAAAACAAAGTAGGCCTTGAAATATTTAATAATCATTCATTATATGAAAAGTATAATGAAATGCTACTTAGAAGTTACATTATTGACAGTTCCAACAAAGAAAAAATAAATATTTCCAACAAAGAGCTTGAAAATATACTGGATAGTATAAATGATGATTCATTTATTAAAAAAGAGGCAGTAGGTTTAGGAAAATATTATAAAATTTCCAACAGCTACGGTAACGGACATATATTAATCTATGAAAATAATATGGTACATGCCAACTTCTTTAAAAAAATTGAAGAACCAGCAGTGAATAATGGATTTGTAAAAAACATTCAAAATAATAAACAGGCAATATGTTAATTTAATTGAGAGGAATAAAAATGACTAATTATGAATGTAATGGATTAAAATATAAAACAAACAGTACTAAGAGTGAAAGGCACTGTCCAAGTTGCGGATCAGTTGATTTTGTAATGGATGATTGCAGGTGTGAATTAGTCTGCAGAAGATGTGGATTAGTTATAGATGATGAATTCATACAATATGGTCCTTAAAAAAATATGTAATGGGAAAAAACTGAGAGATAAATTCCATTACCTTAAAAACTTATTTTTAAATTGTTGCTAATCGATATTAGTAACTTCTGCATGTTCTGAAGAGCTTTCATATGATGAACCATAATCAAAAGAACCTGAATCAGATCCAGAATAACTAAAACTTCCTGAACTGTAATCTTCATAGTAATCATCATCAATGGAGGTATCATTTGAAGAAGTGTCTTTTTTTATATTAACAGTATGTGGGGTGCTTAAATCACTATTGGAAGTATTATTAGTTTTATTAGCATTAGAATAGATAACACTATTTACAATAGTTAGTAATAAATCTTTATCATGTGTTGTAATTAAAATATTATCATGAGTTTCATCATTACCTATAAATATTGTATAGGTTCCGGTATTTTGATTATAATAAACACTCGTTCCATTTTCAACAAGCACCTGATTATTTAACTGTTGACTATCACGTAAAATACAAAAGATTCAATTTTCATATATTTTCATTTTTTAAAAAATCAATTACATTTAAATGAGTTATTCCATTTTTAGAGTAGTCCCAGTCATCTAATGTTAATACATATTTAGGATAATTGTCAGATATTTTCTCTAAAGGATCAAATTCTCTTTCACGTGTATTTTCATCTAAAATTGACTCTGATACTTGAATATAAATAGTTTTATCATGTTTTCTACATATAAAATCAATTTCTTGTTTTCCAATATTTCCAACAGTAACCCGATATTTTCTTCTGATTAACTCTAAAAATACTACATTTTCCAATATTTGTCCTCTTGACTTATTAACTCCAGCCTGTAACTGATAAAATCCGGAATCAATACAATAATATTTTTCATTAACACTAAGAAGTTTTTTTGTTTTTATTTCTTCTCTTTGTGCTTTTAATAAAATATAAGCTTCAGTAATATGTTTTAAGTATGTACTGATGGTATTTGTTGAGACATTTATATTTTCATGCTTCAAATACTTTTTAATAGAGTTAACAGAAAATATCTGACCTGTGTTTGTTATTAAAAATTTTATTAGCCTTTCTAAAAAACCAATATTTCGCATATTATTTCTATAAATTATATCTTTAAGAACAATAGTACTATAGATATCTGTTAAATAATCTATTTTTTCATCATCATCAAAATCAAGAACTCTTGGAAGGCCTCCATATTTAAGATATTTATTAAATATTGATTTTTCATCATCTTTTGTTAAATTTCCATTAGTTACTTTGTAATATTCCAATATTTCATTAAATGAAAATGGATATAGGTCTATTTTGATATATCTGCCAGAAATTAAAGTAGCTAATTCTCCAGATAATAATTTGGAATTTGAACCTGTAATGTAAATATCACAATTTAAATCAATTCTATATGCATTAATACTTTTTTCCCAATTGGAAACTAATTGGATTTCATCAAAAAGTAAATATATTTTTCCTTTGAGATTTTCAGTTTGTTTAAATATATATTCATTTAAATCCACATAATCTTTAATGTTGTCGTATTTAGATGATTCTAATGATATGTATAGAATGTTTTCATTATTTACCCCACATTTTTCAAGTTCATCAATAATTTGTTTAAGTAAACAAGTTTTACCACACCTTCTAACTCCAGTTATAACTTTAATTTCTTCTTTATCAATGAATTTACGTATTTTTGACAAATATAATTCTTCTAATTTTAAATTGTATAATGAACAAAATTAATAAAATCATAATTTTTATTCATTATATGATTTAAAAATACAAATAATTAAAAAAATCATCAATATATAATTTAAAAATGAAATTATCTTAAGCATCAAAGAGGCGATAATTTTATAAAAATAAACAGAAAAATGATTAAAACTCTTCTAAAACTCCATCTTCACTTATTTTTTGAATTGTTGCTTTTGTATCATTTAATTCAGTATTACACTCTTTAAGTAATATATTTGCCTGAGTATACAACTCAACAGCTTCTTTTAACGGAACATTGTCTGATTCTAATTGTTTAACTAATTTTTCCAATTCTTCTAACTTTTCTTCAAAACTTTTAGTCATATTATCACCTTTTTTATTTCAAACTAAGTAAAATTAACAGTACTATAACAACAGCTAAAAATATGATTATAATTACATTTTTAGCCTTTGATTTTCTTATTTCCTCTGGATCTTTTACAACATATCCTTTTTCCAATAATTCTTCAGGATTTAAAATCTTTAATTTTTCTTCAAGAATCTTTAATTTATTCTCGTTGCTGTTTAATGTCTTGGTAATTTCTGCATCTAAACTTTTATTTATTTCAGTTATCCTGTCAGATTTATCGTCTAATATCTGACAGGGATTAGTGAAAACATGATTATTTTTAATTATTTCAAAATCATGAGTATAGAAATTTAATTTATTGTTAATTGAATTATTTAAATTATTTTCAATTAAATCTAAAGAATTGTTTTTTAATTCAAAAGATTCAGATAAATTTAAAGATTTCAGGTTTTCAGAGCATAAATTAACTTTATTTTCACATGCCAATATATAACTGGTTATGTTATTGTATAATTCATTTTTAAATAAATTAATTTTACCGACTTTTTTATCCAAGATATATTCAGGATTATTAAGAACATATGAATTATTAAATCCGTCAAGCTGCAGTTCATTAGACTGAATCAGCTGATTTAAAGATTTATCAGCAGTTGTTTTTAATAAAAGCAAATTTGTATGATGATTTTTATACTTAGATAGAGGATCTTTAAATGTTTTATTGTTTTTGGAAATGCTGATTCTATGTGTTAGATTATCTAATTTTGAATTTATCAGGTCATTTAATCTTGTTTCAATATTTTTCAGCTTTTCATTAATTTCAACTTTATTCGGAACTGCTAATTCAGCTGATTTTGTTGGTGTTGCTGCAACTTTATCAGATGCCAGATCTGAAAGCGTTTTGTCTGTTGAGTGACCAATAGCTGTTATAACCGGTTTTTCAGAATTAGCTATTGAGCGTACAACTTCTTCTTTGTTAAAATCCCATAAATCCTGAGTACTTCCTCCTCCACGACCTACAATTATTATATCAACATCTGTTTTATTAGCTAATAAGATATTTTTAGTGATGCTTCTGGCAGAATTAGCTCCCTGTACTGTAGTGTCCCAGATAACTATTTCTGCAGGCCATCTTTTTTCAATATTGTTTACAATATCTTTAATGGCTTTTCCGCTTGCGGAAGTTATTACTCCTATTTTTTTAGGATACTGCGGAATTGCTTTTTTATCTTTAAATAATCCTTCTTCAGCTAATTTCTTTTTAAGCTTTTCAAAAGCAATGTATAAATCCCCCAATCCGGCTTCCTGCATTTTTCTTACTCTAAACTGCAGGTTTCCACGTACTTTATAAAATGAAACTTCACCACTAGCTACAACATCCATACCATTTTTAGGTTCGAAATCCAAAGATTTTGTAGATAATTTAAACATTACACAGGAAATTGAAGAGTTTTTGTCTTTTAGGGAGAAATAGTAGTGTCCTGAATTATATGATCCGTTAAAATTAGTTATTTCACCTCTGATTTTAATCTTTTTAAAATCATCACAGTAGCTAATTTTTTTATCAATCAAATTATTGATTGCACTGATTGAGTAAATATCATTTTCTTCCATCAAAACACCATGCAGGTTAAATTTAATATTGAATTTAACTTGTAATAATGTTTTATCATTAATCCGATTTAATCATTGTTATTTAATTGTGTCAACTAAAAAAAATTATTACTTTAAAAAAATTTTTTATTACAAATTCAGAAATTGAAGAAAATGGTCTTTTTGCAGCGGCTAACCTATATGTCCTGATAGTTTTTTGACACCTTCTCAGAAAAGAGATTTTCAACCCGATTTTATATATAAAGAGAACGTATATTTTATGTAATAATATACGTAAGTAAAAGAAAGATACGAATATTTTATATACTAAAAAAACAAAGAATAAAATGTAGCAAAAATTGGGATTAAAAAATCATAAACTAGGTGAAAAAAGATTATGATTGCTACAAAAGAACTTTCAGGATATTTAGATGAATATCTTGAAGAAAAACAAGAGATAAAGAACCTAACCTCAGAAACAATTAAAAAACAAACATTTAATATTAATCAGTTTATCAGTTACCTTGAAAATGAAGGAATTGAAGAACTGGACAGCACAAATGTTAAAAAACAACTAAGACACTACCGTAGATACTGTCTTAAAGGTAGAGGCAATAAAAGGACAACAGTAAAAACATATATGATGAATATTTTAGAATTCATCAACTCTGAGGAAGTTCAAGAAGAAATACAGCATGATCCCATTAAAATGAAGGATATTATTGAAGTTAAAGTTGAAGATCCTGAAACTGCTAAAAAAAGAATTGAAAAAATAAGCTTAAATAGCCAGCAAAGTGATTTCCTACTTGAAACAATAAAATTAAGCGGAAATGCAAGGGATTATGCAATCTGTTCTACATTTCTTGACTCTGGAATTAGGTTAAAAGAGTTGGTTGGGCTTAATAAAAGTGATATTCAAGTTCCATTAGATGAAAATGGTTTTTATATATTGCCTGATGACGTAAATAGCTATATAGAACTACATCTACGTGCAGAAACAACAAAAGGACAGTCTAAGGACCGCACTACATTTATAACCTATGATACATTAGCCAGTATTAATGATATGATTTACGACCGTATAACAAAACTTAGAAAAAATACTTATGATGTCTACAGACCTGTTATTCAGCGAAAAAAAGCTGAAGCTGAGAAAACCCGTGAAGAACTTTTTTTAAATCAAAAGGGAAAACGTATAGGAAAACGTGCAGTTCAAGATGTGATAAAAAAGTATGCTAAGTTAAGTGATGAGAGAATAGCTAATGAAAATATAGATTGTCCGGTAAATTACGGGAAAAATGTTAGTGTTCATATTCTCAGACACACTGCACTAAGCCATTATGCCGAAATCCTTACAGTAGCTGAGGTTCAAAGTATAGCAGGACATAGTAACAGCCAAACAACTGACAAATATATTCATGTTGATCGTGAGCATATTAAACAAAAATTAAAACTTAATAATATGAAAGCTATGTAATTTAGCTTTCTTTTAAATCTTTTTTTATGAAACTGCCATATATTAACAGCCTGACCTATATCATATTAACCCATTTAGCAAGTTTTTCTTTTATAAATTTCATGAAAATTATAAATTTTTAGTTGAATATCTGTTCATATTCTGATTTAAGCTAAATAACAATATAATATTTGTTTTTATCTTTAAAATTAGTATATTAATATTTATTCTATTTAAATATCATTGATTAAGCATTAAAATATAAAATAAGTTTATTTAAGGTCTTTTTTTATAAGATTTATTAAATCTTAAATATTATATGAGTCGGCATTAGTATGCCGAATACTTCTGTATTTACAGATAAAATGTAAATAAGATAAATTAGTTAAATAGCTATTATAAGTATAATTACTATAATAAGTAAAACACTAATACTACTATTAATATATATTATAGCTATTCATATTAAATAACTACTATCTGTAAAATATATAAATAATATATTATACCCCTAATACTCAAATCATATTTTATTAATTTTTAACTGAAATTTTAAGTAAAAATTGGTCTAAATCATTAGCTCCATATATGTAGTTAATACAAAAATACTATTTTAACCAATACTTTCATTAAACCAATACTTTCAACCAATAATTTGAGTACTTTTTATTAAATTTATTAAATTTTATAGAATTTATTAAATTTTATTTTACTGGCTGTAGTGTAAAATAATTTCCCACAAAAAAGAAAAAAAAGGAATTATGAAATCCCTTAATCATCATAATATTCTCCATTACTTCTGTATTTTACTGTTGAACCATAAGTATTAATATAATCCTGGCTATGATATCCATGTCTGTCAGGCATGTCTCCACTACCTATAGGTCTTCCAGAAGCTTTATCATATAAAACATAACCTTCCCCATCACTATCCTGTTTACTGTACCATGTATCACCTTCACAAACCCAATCAGAATGAGGATCCTCAGATTGTGAAGATGCAGAAGAATATGATTTATGTTCATCAGATATTGAGCGAACATCAGCAGTATTATTAGTAGTGTTATTAGTAATATTTGCAGTATTATTTAATGTTGTATTATTTGCCGGTTCATTACTTAGTGAAACAGTATAAATCAATCCACCGATAAGGCAGCACACAATCAGTATAAGTATAGCTATAATAGTTCTTTCATTGTCCATCTCTTCACCAAAATTACATATTTAAAATATGATAAAAAATATCATACTTACAATATTATTATATTGTTTATACTATTTAAACACATATTACTCATTAATATCAGTTAAAATCTCCCCTATTTCCAAAAGATTATTGAGAAAATAGATTTTTTTCTGCTTATCTGATGTAGATAAACCCATTTCAATCATATGATCCAAAAGAACTTTCAGGCTATCATAGTATCCATTAAGATTATATACAATACATGGAGCATTTATCTGTTTTAGGGCAACTTTAGTCATTATTTCAGTTATTTCATCTAAAGTACCGGTACCTCCCGGAAAAGCAATGAAAGCATCTCCAAGTTCAATCATTTTTCTCTTTCTATCCTGCAGATCACTGGTTATTATAAGTTCGCTTAAATTTTCATGCTGCAGGTTATCGTCTATAAAAAACTCAGGTTCAACACCAATTGCCATACCTTCAGCATTCAGAACACTGTCTGCAAGTTCCCCCATCAATCCTATTTTTGAACCGCCATAAACAAGTATATGATTATTTTCAGCAATCCACACTCCAAGTTCCCTTACAGCTTCTTTCAGAAAGGGGTCACTACCTTCATGTGATCCAAGATATACAGTAATTTTCATTAAGTTACACCTATTATGTTATATATGCTCTAAATTCTCTTAAATTCCAAAAATAAATATTATAAATGAAACGATTGGTATAATTATTCCATGTTTAAAAGTTTTTTCATCACTGATTAATTTTAGTGACACATAAACAGACAGCATAATTGACAATAACGGATATAGCAATAGCCTGTCGGCATTTATTACTTTAACATTATACCACGCGGAAAGTACAGAAATTAAAAGAATTAAAACTGTCAAATAACCGATTCCTATTAATGCATATCTTTTATTTTTTTCATAATCACTGCCGACATCAGTTTGAGTATTTGAATCAGAATTATCTACTATTTTTGTTCCACATTCCTGGCAGAATTTAGAATCTTTTTCAACTAATACACCGCAATTAGGACAATTAACCATAAAAACATCCCTCCAATTGTTTTTATTTATCTTGTTAACAATATATAATAATTATGTTTTGAAAACAGATGAAAACATGATTTTCATTTAATGATATTGCAGAGCAGGGCTTTTTTAAAAAACAGAAACTGTCAAAACAGCATTTTGTCTGATTTAACAAAAATTAAAAATATAAAAAAGGTAGAAAAAATATCTTAGGTAATTTTTCTGATTAATACTGAAGTATTGTTTGTATTGCCTGTAGGCAGGAGCATTACTTCCTTATGGAATCCCCTGGTGTCTTTTTCAGTGACAGGAGAATATAAAATAGCTCTCATACCAGTATAGGTTCTATAAAGAACAGGTGTTTTTTCACTTACCACATCCCAAATATTGGAAAATACCCTTTCTTTAGGTTCTGCAAAAGCCGCTACCATCAAAATATCATAATCCAAATCAGCTATTGTATTTTCATTTCCTATAACAATTTTGATATCGTCATCAAGGTTTAATTTTTTCAAAACTTTTCTGGATAATTGGGCTACATCTTCCTGCTGTTCAATTCCAATACATTTACATCCGAATACTTCATGGAACATGATTAAAGTTAAAGGCAGCGGTCCGCTTCCCAGGAATAAAAAGGTTTTTTCCTCTGTGAATTTAGCTAATTTACTTTCATTATTAATTAATCCTATATAACGCTCATAAAAGTGAAAAGAGTCAAGTACTTCTCTTGGATTATCTGAGTTAAGTATTTTTAATGCATTTTCCATTTCCAGTCTGGCACCGACATAAACGTAAAACTTACGGATTAATTTTAATGCCCTGTTCATCTTTTCATCATCAAGAATATGTTTAGCAGAGTCAAAATCGATTGTTTTATCATGTGCAATAACTTCAACTTCATCTAAAATCTCAATAACCTCATCGATAGCAACATCATCCAAAGCGTCCATATCATCATCAAGATTGCCGAAATTGGAAAGTTTATCAGCTATTTCTTCAATTTTACCCCAATATTTATAACAACTCATAATATCACGATATTTTTTCAAATTAAATAACAAATTATATATAGTATTTTCTAGTTTATTATATATTAAAGTTTAGTATATGATAATAAAGTATTACTAAAGCTTCAATTTAAGAAATAAAGTAATACTTTCATTTTTTTTAAAAAATAAAGTATTAAAAATAGATTAAAATTTTCAAAAAAGTAATACATTTAATGGAGGAGCAAAAAGTGAACTTTAAAATTATTCAACTGTCCGACAATATTTGTGAAAAAACCAGAACTCAGGAGTTTTTATTTAAGCAGATTAAAAAAGAATACGGATACGGATATGTGCCGGAATATCACAAAGACATAATGAATCTAAATGAATACTACATAAATCCTAGAAAAAATAATTTGTTCCTAGCAAAAAATCCTGAAAATGATGAAATAATAGCTACAATAGCTGTAAGAGGCTATGACAAAAAATTCAAAGAATTTGAAGGATTATATAATAAAGAAAATACTGCAAGCATTTGGAGATTATATGTTGATGAAAAATACAGAAGACTGGGTCTTGCAACAAAACTGTTCAAACTAGTAGAATCCTTTAGCTATCTAAACAGCTATAAAGAAATTTATCTCCACACCCATAAAAATTTAAATGGGGGATTAAACTTTTGGAAAAAAATGGGCTTTGAAACAACTGTAGATACAAACAATGACCTTCAGACAGTCCATATGATTAAAAAATTACCTAAGTTCAAACTCAATAATGTTCAATCCGGCTATAACTTAGCTATTGAATCCTTAACTCTTTTTTAATTATCATTTTATTTAATTATTATTCCGCTATCAGTTGTTATGTTATCTGCCATATAATTGATATGACCGCTTCTGGCTGTTTTTTTAACATTGAAAAATATGTTTAGTTTATGACCTGCAACTGAATTATTATATTCTGCATTTAATTTATTATACATCCCTTCGCTTATGGTATATTTTCTTCCGTCATCTCCAACAATCCAGTAAACTTTGGAAAAATCAGGACCGAACTGTGTAAATTCATCAACAGTAACTGTGTTATTGTGATGTCCGATTTCATCTATTTCCTCATTGAATTTGGCATCATGGAGCGTATCCAATAAAAATCCGCTTGCACCAAATATTATGGCAAAAAGTATTACTGCTCCAACTACGGAAGAAACAGAGTTTCCAATAATAAACTCTTTTTTTGAAGTCTCATTTTTATAATCTCTTCCATTAACAATAAATGCAAATATAAAACATGTCAAAAATATATATTCAATGTCTATTTCTAAAAATACTGCAAAATAAATCATTAAAAGAATGAAAATCCCCAGTATGACCAGACTAAAATCTACTTTCATATATTATAGTTACATATGATTTAATAAATAGTTTAGGCATATCTTAACAGAAGAATTGCCATTTTTGAGTATGATAAATCAGCAGCACATTACAGTAATGGCGATTATTTTCAGAAAATTATTTTTTCCCATTTCATTGGAATAACTTCATAATATTATCTCATTCTAGCTAAAACATAATATTTTTTCTAAAACTTCACCTGCAACTGCTACATCTTAAAATAATTCATAAATTTTTGATAATAATGATTTGTCATTTTTTGAAATTTGTTTTAATTGATTTAAAATGTTTAAATAGTATGGTTGAGTGTAATGTACTTGTCCTAAACCCCATTCATGATTTTCATCAAGTATTCTTTCTTTTTTAATTTTAAGGGTGATTACATCTTTTTGCTTTTTTAATATATTATCTACTTTTTTTTAAAAGTTTATTGGTGTTTTTTGCATTGGATTTAAAATTTTTATTTACTTCTATCTTATTATCATTTTTAAGTATTTTATAACCTAATCGAACGGGATTTAAAATTATTTGTGAATTTGGTGATTCTTTTTGAATATAATCTAAAAATAAGTTCATGTTTTCTTTGTATAATTTTAGATAAGTGTTTGGGTCATTATACATATTGATTTTTGTGTATGGCTTAATTTCAGTATGAAATTTTGTTTTTGGCAAATCCCAGTAATTATTTGTAATAAAACAGTTTTCATATTTTATTATACCAAAAATCACTTCAAAATAATTATCAATTAAAATATAATCTGGTTTAAACTTTTTTACTTCTGCTAAAAAGTTCTTAGTTAAATCTTGATTAATAAATTGTGTTCCTGCTTTATTCACCCTATTTTCTGGCAATATTTGGATATCCTGATTTTTAAAGGGTACTGGTTCTTGCATAAGGCTTATTATTGAACCTCTTTGTGATGAAATAGAGCAATTAAAATATTTATAATCTGGATTTATGCCACTGCAAAAATTATCTCTACTTGCACATGATCCAAAAACAGCAATATTGTATATCATAATATAATTTATTTTTTTATTGTATTATTATTTTTTTATTTTTATTTTAAACTACTTTAAAAAAGATTGTAGGGAAGAAAATGTAATAACAATGCTTTGTTTGATGATGAATGGATTATCTTTAAATATTTTAATTCAACAGAATAAAGACTATTTTTTAAAGGAAAGTGAAAAAACATGGAGTTAACTTTTAATTAAATATTTTCGAAATAAACATACGAATAAAAGAGCTAGTGAATTTGTAAAAAATTATATGTCTAAAAACAAACAATATAATATTGAAGTTCAATAGGTGGTTTTATGAATAAATATGAAAGTATGACTTGGGAAGAACTTAGAGAGTTACCTTCTGAGGAGTTTTATAAAATACCTAAAACATATCTTGATCAAGCAGTCACAGAATATTATAAAAGAGTGCTTCCTGAAGAAAGTGAAATATTTGTTGATGATTCTATATTATTATTTGAAGAACCATATGAAAATTCAGAAGACTTATTCTATGATATTTTACCATTAGATGATGGAAAACTGATTAAATTGTATATTCATAAAGCCAATATTGGATTTATTGAAAGGAAGAGAGATTATGCTTCTCATTATCTTGAGCAAGTTTTTGATAATCAAAATAATTTAATTAGCGAAATTATTAAAGAAAATCCATACTACAAAAAATAATATTTTTTTTATATGATATACTAACAATACTGGGGTTCATTAGCATGGTTGAAAAATTGATTCCTAAATATGACTTTGTTAAAAATTGGTCTGAAGATCAATTAAGAGATTTCATTACAACACCTTCAGGTTTACCACATAGATTAATGAGTATTGTATGTGAAGTTATTCCTAATATTAATAGATTAAGATTAATTCAATATATTGAACATCCAGAGTTTGAATCCTTGGATCAGGATGAAAGAGCTGTAACTCATAGATTAAAATATGAGGGAAAACACAAAGAAGCTAGGGAATATCATATACAATATGCTTTAGATTTTCTTGATAAATATCCTCAATTTAAACCTATGGTTAAAATTGTTGAATAAATTTATTTTATTTTTTTGTTAAATTTTAATTGCATCTTTTCGAAAGAAACATACAATAATATAAATTATAAAATGTCTTTTATTTTTTTACAAAAGATAAATTATAAAATTTTATCCACTTCAATATATAGGAGTGGAAAAATAGAAAAAAAGAAATGAATTAATATCTACTCAAAACAACGACAAAATTATTTTCAACACCAAATTTTTTACAAAAATAATATAACTCTTGTGAAATATTTCTTCCTAGTTTATTAAATTGCTCTTCAGATAATTCTTTTTTAATTTTAAAGATAAATTCAAAAGTAATAAAAAATCCTTTAGGGAGAACATGTAAATTACAATCTAATAATTCTTCATATTTAGAAACAATATTCAATGCATAATCATATAATTCATCATAATATTTAGAACTATTCATATTTTTACTCCTATTCTTTTTAATTCTCTTTTCACAGTTCTTTCCTCCAAACCAAAATCACTCAAAGCATGCTGTGAAAGAAATGTTGTACCAGGCTCCCTTAATTCATTACTAATTAATTTTCTACATTTTTGTTGATACTTTGCTTTCTGTTCACGTATCGCCCAAATCCTGCAAGCTTCCCTGCAATACATAGTTTTGTTTTCAAATTTAATAAATACCCTACCACAATATTACATTTTGAAATATAAAATTGTGTTTGTAATCACATAATGTTAAATTTTAATTACATCTTTTTGAAGCAAACATACTTACTATCTCATCGTTTAAGCTGTTTTTTGTTTTCCTTTTAACTTTTATATTATATGCATTGCACACACCATATAATTTATTTAGATTGTTTTTTAAATTATTTATTTGTGCTTGTACTTCCTCTAATTGATTATTTGCATATTTTATAGCTTCTTTTTCATTACATATAATATGTTTAAAATCATTGCATGTATTATAAAAATACTCATTATTTAATAAGTATTTTCTTAATGGCTGTGGAACTTCTTTTATTTTCTGTTCTTTTTCATTATATAATATTTTGTCCTCCAAATCTCCAATTAGTAACCCTAATATTTCCCATGTGTTCAAATATTCACTTTTAATAGCTGGTTCATTATCATTAAACTTGTAAGCTTGAAAAATATACTTATCCAGCACATTATATAAGAATTCTAATTGCATCTTTTTGAAACAAACATACAAAAGAAATGAAAATAATTCACCATATCAAAATATTAGTGCTGCTGAAGAATTATTAAAATGGCATGATTTATTAGAAAAAGGAATTATAACTCCTGAAGAATTTGAAAAAAAGAAAAGAGAATTAATATAAGTTTAATTATTTTTCATTATAATATCCTTTAATTCATCAATTTTATTTTCTAATTTTTTATTTTCTTCTTTAAGTTCATCAATTTTACTATTTAAATCTTTTTCAGAATCATCAGTTATTTTACTCACATATATGGATGAAATAGCTGCAGTTAATGTGCTGAAAAAAATAATTCCTAATAATATAACAAAATATGAAATTACTTTTCCTATTATTGAATGTGGAGTTATATCTCCGTAACCAACACTTGTTAATGTTACAATAATATACCAAAATGCATCAATTAAATTTGTAACTGAATCTTCAATAAATAATATAGCAATAGATGAAATTACAACAAATATTATCACAACATATATCAATTTATCCAAGTTTGTTGATTTGATAAAATAAACAACTGAATGTCCCCATCCTTTTAAAAAGAGTAATACTCTGCTGAATCTTATTAAACGTATTATTCTTATGAATCTGAACCATCTTAAGAAAAAATAGTCTAAAGGTATTATTGCGATAATAGTTAACCAGTTTTCTTTTAAAAATTGTTTTTTATTATTTGATTTATATAAGTTATATATAAAATCAATCCATAAAATGAAACAAACAAATAAATCAAAGTAAATAATTTTCTGCTCTACATGTTGAGAAACATTGGAAAAAGTCAATATTAATAATAATATCATGTCAATTATTACTAACAACAATACTGATGATTCAATTATTTTTTCTGTATATTTCATGAAAATCTATCTTTTTTTAGTTAAAATATTTACTTTTAATTCTAGAATTATTAATAACAAAATCCAAATTAAGATTATGTTAAATTTTAATTGCATCTTTTTGAAACAAACATACGGGGATAGTCAAGAAAAATCTTTTAATAATACTTTGTCTGGTGATTGTAAGATTATTGAAAATGCTTTTAATAAAGTATTAGGCAGGTCTGGGTTTAAGGAGGTTTTTGAGTATAACCATATGGATTTGGAGAATAAGTTGACTCGTGCTCAGATAGAGGATATTCAGTTGAAGAACGGTGTTAAGTCTATTAACGAGGTTCGTTTGGATTATGGTTTGAATCCTGTGGATTGGGGGGAGTTACCTTTAAACCAAAATCTAAACATGAGTCCTAATGTGGATTTACAGGTTAAAAGTCTGCAAAAAGCTTTGACAATGGAAAGGTTAAGGCGAGAATATGATTAAAACAAGTGAACAGATAGAAACAGATAACTTATTATTATCATGTACTGGTTTATGGGAAGAATTCCGTATAAACAAAACCAAAGACCCTATAAATGTACAAGAATATTATAATCTGATAAGTAACTTACTTGACCAGCAATTAAACCATAGTAGAATGTGGTTATCATCACCACAGGCTAAAGAGTATTATTATGCAGAAATGCAAAGACAAAAAGAAATACTCCAAAGTTTGGATATGGAATGGGATGATTTATTAGAACAAACCTATGAAAGTGTTGATGATTTAATCGAACGGGTATATGAATTAGGTAAACAGAAAGGATACAATGATATTAAAGAGAAACTTGTATTCACTGATACTGACAGGGAAGCATTAGACTTTGTAAGACAATATAATTTTCATTTAATAAGAAAATTAAGTAATGATTTACGAAGTAGTGTTAAAAAAACAATTACTCAAGCTGTAGCTACTGGTGAAAACCCGTATAGTTTAGCTAACAAAATAGTTGAATTAGGAGTAAAACCTTTAGAAGGTAGTACTTTAAGTGCTAAACAAAGAGCAGTAATGATTGCTAAAACAGAAGTTAGCAGAGCACAAAACACAGGTATTTTACAATCCTATGTTAATGAAGGTTATACTGAAGTCACAATATTAACTGCTGAAGATAGTGATGTTTGTAGTTTATGTTTGGATAATGCTTACTTGTTTAATAAAGGTGAGGATAAGGTTTATCATTCTGGTTTAAAGGATAATGTGTATCGTATAAGTGATCTGGATGAGAATAGTATATTGCCTTTGCATCCTAATTGTCGTTGTACTTATTTAGCAGTATGGAAATCTAGGAGGGATAATGTTAATCCAGAAGTAATAAACTTAACCCCATTATCTGATGGGGAGTTACATGTATTAAACAATATTTATACCGATAATAGGAGTTCAAAGAAACCATTCTCCCAATATTCTAGCAATGGGATAACTAATTCATTATCTAAAAATCAATTTAAGGAAGAATGTAAAGGATTCATTGATAAAAAGAACATGAGTTTAGTTGATAATCTATATGAATTCCAAGGAAATGTTAAATATGTAGATGTTGAATTTGCAACGGCAAGAACAAAAAAAGGAACATTTTCTGGATTAATATCTGATGGTAAATCTAACTCAGTAAATTTAACTAAAAAATTCTTAGAAACTGCAGAAAAAGAAAAAGGAATATTATTTTTAATCCATAATCATCCTAAATCTAATCCTCCACTTCCTTCTTCAGGAGATTTAGAATATTTTGCTTCTAATAAAGTTAAATATGGTTTAATAACAAATGAAGAAGGAACATTTATCATTAAGAATAATAGCCTTTCTCAAAACAAAGATAACTCTAAAAAAATCAAAGATATTGGTTTTAAAATTGAGAAAAATATGAGTGATGATTTTAATAAAGATACTGGTAGGATTATTCCATCAACATTTTATGAAGGTAAACCTATTGATAAGTACACTTCTGAAGAAGTGAATTATTTTAAGGAAAGAGATAAATATGTTAATGAACATAAAAATAGATACATAAATTTATATGAAAAGGAATTATCAGTTTATGGTTTTGAAGTTAAATTTGTAAATTAATAACGGATTGATAAAATGAAATATGATGAAGTATCAGATATTATTGATGGATCTAACCTTGTAGGTTATGGAAGATTTAATCCGGATCATATTACTGCTGTGGAACAGTTTAAAACTATGGAAAAAAAAATGGAACACTTACAGGGAATGTATAAATCAAATCCTACAGCTTTTGCTGAATGGAAAGAGCTTTGTATGTCTAAGGGATATTTATCAGATATTTTTGGCACACTTGAGAATCCTAAAGAATTTGATGAAGAAAAACTATTTGCTGAAGACTAAAACCTACTTTTTTTATGTTAAATTTTAATTGCATCTTTTTGAAACAAACATACCAAATGATAATGGTTTTCTTAAAAAGATTAAAGATTCATTTTTAGAAAATAGTATTATTAAAAAGTTTATATTGTCAGTGAGTAAAGCTAGTTATGGTATGTATCTTTCACATGTGTTTTTTATCACTTTGGCAAATTATTATTTAGGAAATATTCCTTTTACAGGTACTCAAAATGCTTTATTGATTGTTGTGTTATCAATAATAATCTTTTTAAGTTCCTGGATTCTTATAGTGATTACAAGTAAAATTCCTTTGATTAAAAAAGTATGTGGATATCATTAATTTTTTTTATTTGTAGGGTGTCCGCCAAAAATCAATTTTGGCGGACCCCCATCATATTTAATTTATTTAATTTAGCATCATTTTTTTTATTTTAAACTAATTAAATGATGGAGGTGGTGGATTAATCAAAGGTTTAGACCAAACAAGATTATTGATAGTACATTAATTTTAAAATAACATATTAAAAATTTAAAAAGGAGTTGAAAATAAATGGTTAATGAACATATTAGTTTTACAAAATATTCATATTTGATGAATAGAATTGCGTATTGGTTAGTGAATAATAATAAGAAGTTTAATAGTAGGCAAATTTATAATTATATGAATCGTGTTGCAGATTACGGCACAATAATTAAAGCAATAAAGGAAAGAGGTACAAATTACCAATCCGACAGTCTTATTGCAGAGTTTGTTGAATGTGCAATATATGATAATAAAGATTTAAGTTTTCTTCCAAACTATGTGTCTGATGAAAATGGTGTTAAATACTATAAGAATTGTTATGTTAGTATGGCTAATCGTGTATCAGCTTATGAAGTATTAAATGGTGTTAGTCCAGCTATTGTTTATATTAATGACCCACAGGGGAATGGAACAACAAGCAATACTACAGATATTACTTTAAAACGATTTACTGATGCGTTTGGTAGTGTTACTGATATAGATTCCTGTTTACGAAAAATACAAGGTCGGGGATATGGTTACTATTATAACAGTCAGTATAATACTCAGAACACTATAAATAGGATTGTTAAAAAGCAAGGAGTTAATTGTACTGATTCAAGTCAATTATTTTACCGTTTAGGACTTGCATTAGGGTATAATGTACAATTCATTCATGTACGATGTAGAAGTGGGACTGGGCATGTAAGGCTCAGATTGAAACATTCTAAGCATACTTGGGGTAAGTGGATTTATCGTGACCCTGCAGCAGTATTAAAAGGCAATAGTGTCGGTTCTAATTGGTGTAGTAATGGTCGTGTTATTGCTTATGATCCTGCATGGATTTTCAGTGATTTATATCAGTGATTTTTTAAATTGGAGTTTTATTGGAGTTTATCAACTATTAGTTGATAAACCTTTTATTTTTTTATAAAAATTTAGTAGTAAAAAATAGAAACATTTATATACTATGGTAACCAATATAATAATAGAACTACAAGGAGGTGAAAAAAATCGATAAAACAGATATATACTTTCTGATAGGAACAAGCATAGGGATAATATCATTGGTAATATCCCTATTAAAATAAAAAATTTAAAAAGGAGTTTTTAAACTCCTATTTTTTAATTTTCTTATTAATTAAAGTATATATCAAAACAACTATTTAAACTATTCTGGAGGAGGAACAATTATGATAATTGAAATAATAAAGATAATACAAATAATATTAATAATAACTGCAATACTCTTACTATTACAAATATCAAAAAAACAAAAAAACATAAAAAAAGAAGTAATTGTATTATTAATAAATATAATCGCAGCTATCGTAGTATGGTTGATTTAATTAAATAATATTAAAGTTTTGTCCTATAATATTAGGACAATAACTTTTTTAATTTTTTTTAAAAATGGGGGAATGACTTATGGAAAGAAGCACAATAAAATTAGAAGTAAGTTTAATTAATAAAATAAAAGAAATACAAGCATTAAACGGTTACAAATCAGTAAATGAAACAGTAAAACATATCCTGCCACAAGGAACAGTAACACCTGAAACAGTAACTTATGAACAACCAGCATTTGTCTTAATGAGTGAAAAATCCAAATTAAACATATCATGGAATGAATTAAAAGAAGCAAAAGTAGGAAAAGAATGGGAAAACAATGAAAAAGCAGCATTAATCTATAAAGATGATTTAGGGGCATTGATAAGATTTGAAGATGAATACTCTGAGATTTATCTTAATTACTTCCATTTTTTATAAAATGATATAAAATTCTCAGGGTTTCATCATTAAATCTCCTGAGTATATTAAGCTTGAAAATGAAAGTAAGAAGAAAGATGAGAAGATTAAGAATTATGAAAGTTTGATTATGGATATTGATTCTCGTTTAAGAAGAATAGAAGAAATTGATAACTTCACAGAAAACGACTTCAACGAACTATTGGAATAATTTAACAACGTTTATATTACATTAAAAAATATATAAAAGTGTATATTTTATGTTGGATTTAAAGATGTGTTAAAAGTAAGAATATTAATATTATGTTTTTATTGATGTAATGTGGTGATTTATAATGGTAACTAAAGCAAAAATTAACTCTGCAATGATGAAATGGGCTAGAGAGTATGCTGGTTTTACTCATGGGTATGAAGAAATGTTACCTAAAGATATTAAATCTAAGTATGAATCATGGGAAAATGGTGAAAATTCTCCTACTTGGAATCAATTAAGGGAAGTTAGTAAAAAATATCACGTACCAACAGCATTCTTTTTCATGGACTGCCCTCCTAATTTTGATAATTTACCTAATATGATAAATTACAGAAAATTAGTTGCAGATTCTATTTATGAAACTAATTCTCCAAACTTAATAAATAATATTAGGAAATCTGAAACACGACGGGAAATTTACCTTGATTTATTAAATGAATTGAATGAAGATATTCTATTATTCAAAGTTCCTAAATTGGAACATGATACTAAAATATTCTCTAATTACATTAGGGAAATATTAGGTATTTCATTATCTACCCAAAAATCATGGTACAAAGAGGTTAATCATTATAACTTTTTAAATAAATGGAAAGAAGTTCTAAATGAAAAATTGGGGGTTTTAATTTTTGAAACTGAAGGTGTACTTCTTGAAGAAATGAGGGCATTATGTATTTTTCATGAAAAAATTCCAATTATATTATTAAATGGTAAGGATAGTGTTAATGGAAAAATATTTTCATTATTCCATGAGTTAACTCATTTATTATTAGGTGAAAGTGCAATATGTGGTGATGATGAAAATACTAAAGAAGAAATTTTCTGTAATGCTGTTGCAGGAGAATTTTTAGTTCCTGAACATGATTTAAATATATCTATTAATGGCGTAACTGATTTATTATCTTATAATTCATTAAAAAAATTATATAATTCTTATGGGGTTAGTGAACATGTAATTTTAAGAAGATTATTGGATGCTAATAAAATTAGCAAAAATGATTATATTTCGCATATTAATAGTTATGAAGAATCTTTTTCAAAATCTTCCGGTTCTGGAGGTAATTATTTGAATAATATGATTAAATATAATGGCAAAGCATATTATTCAGTAATATTGGATGCATATGAAGTAGGGATAATAAATTCTTTAGAATTCTCTAAATTTACAGATTTGGGTAAAAAACAAATTCCTAAATTACAAGAATCATTTTATGGAGGAGAATGATGACTAAATATGTTATTGATACTTCTTCATTAAATGAATTACAAGACAAGTATCCTAAAGATGTTTCATATTTTAAACCTATTCATGATAATGTGTATGAAATGTTTGAAAATGGAGATTTGTTTTCAGTGAGGGAAGTTTATGAAGAATTAAAAGATTCAAAAGATTTTTGGGCAGATTATAAATCCTATTTTAGAGAATTAACTGAAAAAGAATCCGAAAATGTTTCAGAGATATTATGTTCTGAGGAGTTCAAAGTTTTTGTTGAAAAGGGTATGAATTCTAATGGCGATTATTGGGCAGATCCTCATTTAATTGCATGTGCAATGGAGGATTCTGAAATTGTCATAATTACTCAAGAGAGTAGAACAAATAGACCTGAAGGAAAGATTCCTTATGTTTGTAGAAAAAAAGGGATAAGGAGTATTAATCTATTAGAATTTATAGATGAGATTAAAGGTTGATTAATTTATTTTTAGGGTGTCCGCCAAAATTGAATTTTGGCTGACACCCTTAATATTAAAAAAAAAGTATTGGTTAGTTTCTAAAACAGGTTCTGATTTGAATGTACATGCGATTAATGATAAGGATTTTGAAAAGATATTAAAATCATGGTTGTGATGGTTAGTGGTTTTTTTTGAATTTATCTAAAACATTACATAACCCATCATCAAACAACATTTCCTCAATAGCAGACAACCTATTATTCATAGTCTTCACTTCAACCTCTTTTTCCTGATATTTACCTTCTAACTCCAAATATTCTGGAGATTTATAAGTAATATTATTCCAATTAATCATCAAACAATCAAGATGATTAATATATTCTTCACGGAGTTTTTCAGGATCTTCCATGAAATAACTACTGTGCGTCGCATCTTTACCTCTACCTTGTAGAGCATCTACAAATTCGATACTGCAATTATCATTGAATAATTGACTTGCATGGAATTTACGAAGCATATGTGGTCTAAATCGAATGTATGTTCCTTTTTTGCCTAATCCTAATTTATTGTTTAATTGTTCAAAAGATATGCTTGTGTAGTTTTCAGTTAAATTTTAATTGCATCTTTTTGAAACAAACATACAATTTAAAGGTAAAAATGTTAGTGTAGATCTTAGAGACGATAATCACAGTGAAGGAA
>OIZL01000086.1_pt1 | contig 80519 bp, 75 predicted proteins | sample 1588541 | NCBI WGS metagenome assembly OIZL01 (sample SAMN03283285) | human gut metagenome | biome: human-associated habitat; material: feces | host: Homo sapiens | place: Peru | collected 2012 | reverse complement strand
AGGATGGATCTTTAGTATCTAGAAGAAAAGCACTTGCTTTCTTACAAAATGATACTGTAGCAGTTAATAAAGTATTTAATGAACTAGCTAAACGTTATGAAACTCGTAATGGTGGATATACTAGACTAGTTAAATTAAATGAAAGAAAAGGCGACGACGCTATGCAAATTAGAATTGAACTTGTTTAAGTTTAATTCTTTTTTTATGATTATTTATCCAAATTGTAAAGTGAATTTTTCCCAAAATATATAACAATTTTTGTCCAAATTGTAAAGTGCTTTTTGTCCAAAATGTAAAGTAAAACTTGTCCAAATTGTAAAATAATATTTACTTATAATTAAATTTATTATATAATTATTACAGGTGATGAACTTATGAATAAATATATGCCAAGGATTGTGGATAGTGTTTTAGAAAATAAATTAAAATATATGGGAGCAGTACTTATTGAAGGATGCAAGTGGTGTGGTAAGTCAACTACCGCAAGGCAGTTTGCTAAAAGTTATATTGAATTTCAAGATCCAGATAAAAAGTTACAATATGATAATACAAATCAGACTAAGCCATCATTATTTTTAGAAGGTGAAAAGCCTAGATTATTTGATGAGTGGCAGATGTATCCTGTTGTTTGGGATTCAATAAGAATGGATGTTGATCATACTGGATTAAAAGGGCAATATATACTTACTGGTTCTGCAAGACCTAGTGAAGATAGTGTTATGCATACTGGTACTGGTAGAATTACAAAACTTTTAATGAGACCTATGAGTTTATATGAGTCTGGAGATTCTGATGGTTCTGTATCTTTAGACGATATAATGAATAATAAAGATGTTTCTGGTGTTTCTAAGTTATCTTTTGATGATATTATAAATGTTATGATAAGAGGTGGTTGGCCAGAAACATTAAATATTCCAGATGATAATAAATATGAAGTTGCTAAGGATTATATAAGGGCTTTATTAAATGAAGAGATTAAAACATTTGATGGGGTAGAGAGAAATCCACAAAGAATGAATGCTCTTTTAAAAAGTATATCTAGAAATATTTCTACTTCTGTTAGTAAAAGTACAATTCTAGATGATGTTAAATTGGAGTTTGAAAATGAGTTATCAAGACCGACTTTAGATGATTATTTAAATGCATTAGAAAGATTGTATATTTTAGAAAGTATACCTGCGACAAATTTGAATTTAAGATCTAAGACACCTTTAAGAACAACTCCTAAATTAGAACTTGTTGATCCATCTTTAGCAATTGCTGCATTGGATTTAAAAAAACAAGATTTAGTTAATGATTTAAATTTAACTGGTTTCTTGTTTGAAAATATGTGTATAAGAGATTTAAAAATATATGCAGATGCGATGAATGCTAGTTTATCTTATTTTAGAGATAAGAATGATTTTGAAGTTGATGTTATTTTAAGAAATGCTAATGGAAAATGGGGTGCAATAGAAATAAAGTTAGGTGCTGGTTATATTAATGAAGCGGCTAATAACTTGTTAAAATTTAAAGAACGTGTTGATATTGAAAAATGCGGAGAGCCTTCATTTTTAATGGTATTAACTGGAGCAGATTACTCTTATAAAAGAGATGATGGAGTATATGTTGTTTCTATAGGAAATTTAAAAAATTAAAGCATGACTTTGATGTCATGCTTTTTATCTTTTAATTATACTTTCTAATGCTAAGATTATCATATTATCTAGGGCTGTTTGTCTTTCTTCTGGAGATAAGTCTTCACTTCGTTTATATGGAGAGTCTGATATTGATACTAGGCAGGTTGCTTCTTTATTTAAGAAGTTTGCTACTGTAAAGATACCGAATGCTTCCATTTCGCTAGCTAGTAGGTTTATATTTTTAGGTACTTTATCAAGCAAATGAGATATACTTTCGTATACGTCAAATATTTCAGATGTATAGATAGTTCCTTTAGTAATATTGATACCTAATTCTTTACTTGTATTTATAATTGTTTGATTTAAGGAGTTAGATGAAGATATTTTTTTACTTTTGCTTTTAGTTAGTGCATATCTAAAGTTTGAATCAGAGTATGCTGATGATGCTAGAACGATATCTTTAATATTTAAATCTTTTGATAATGCACCAGCTGAACCTATTCTTATAATGTTTTTAACATTATAAAATTTATATAATTCATAAGTATAAAGTGATGCACTTGGAATGCCCATACCTGAACCAATAACAGTAATTTCTTTACCTTTATAAGTACCAGTATATCCTAACATATTGCGTACATTATTTATTAGTTTTGGGTTTTCTAGATATTTTTCAGCAATATATTGTGCTCTTAGAGGATCACCAGGCAGTAATACGTTTTCTTTAATATTTTCTTTTTCTGTTACAATGTGAATTGGGTTCATATTATTCCTACTTTCTTTTTAAATTATATCATAAGTATCAAGTAAAGGTTAAGCAGATGTAATAAATTTACATATATTTTTTTAAAGTGATATAATAAAAGTATGTTTATTTACGCATAATATGAAAAGAGGTGACTTATGGTTTTTAAAGATTATAAGATGAAAGGTTATACTTTACATACTATTAAGACTGATAAGTTTAAGATGTGTCATGTAGAAGTTATTTTTAGAAACAATGTTGTAAAAGAAGAAATTACTAAAAGAAATTTATTATTTGATATGCTTTGTGAGTGCTCTAATAGTTATAAAGGTAAAAGAGATTTAGCATTAGAACTTGAGAATTTATATTGTGCTTCAATATATGATGCGACAAGTAAAGTGGGTAATTCAGTTATAACAAATTTCTGCTTAGATTTTTTAAATCCAAGATATGCACAAGATAATATGCTAACTGACCGAGTATTTAAATTATTATTTGATTTAATATTTAATCCTAAAGCAAGTAATAATGAGTTTGATCATAAGTTATTTGATTTTGTTAAAGAGAGACTATCTAATGATATAAAAATGTTAGATGATAATCCTAAGAAGAAGAGTTTACTTAAAGCACTTAGTACTTTAGGTGATAGTCCATCTAGTTATGGTAGTTTAGGTTTCTTAGAAGAAATAGATAAAATTACACCAGAGAACTTATACACATATTATAAACAAGTAATAAATACAGACTATGTTGATATATATGTAGTTGGTAATTTAGATATGGATGAAATATCTAGAATAGTAGATAAATATGCTAAGTTTAATGTTATTAAGAATCATGAAGTAGGTATGTATGTTAGTAATGTTAAAAGAAAACCAGTTATATTAAGTGATAAGTCTAGTAATGCTCAAAGTAATATAGTAGTACTTGTTAATCTTAATAATTTAACTACTGATGAAAAGAAATATGCTGCTAATATGTATAATTTAATTTTAGGTGGAGGTTCACTTGAGACTAAACTTTATCAGAAGTTAAGAGTAGAAAATTCATTATGTTATAATGTGGGCTCTATGTATCAGAAATATGATGGACTTATTATTATTACAACTAGTGTTGATACAAATAAAAGTAAACTAGCAGTTCAATTAATTAAAACTTGTCTTAATGAGATGAAATCAAATATTAGTGATGAAGAACTTGTTAATGCTAAAGCACTAGTTAAGACTAGTTTAAATATGACTAATGATAATATTGGGAGAATAGTAGATAATGCTTATTATCAAAATATTAGTGATTTAGATGAATTAGATGTCAGATTAGATAAGTTTGATAAGGTTAGTATTAATGATGTTAAAAAAGTAGCTGAGAAGACTAGTATTAGTACAATTTATGTTTTAGAAGGGGGAAGTACAAATGAATGAGATATTATTACCTGGTGTTCTTGAGAAACTTTATACGTACACTTTAGATAATGGTCTTAAGATTTATATGGTACCTAATAATAAAACTAAGAATTTTTATATTACTTTAAGTACTAAGTATGGGTCTATTTATACTAATTTTGAGTATAATGGTAAGAAGTATGATATGCCAAAGGGGATAGCACATTATTTAGAGCATTTATTATTTAATATGCCTGATGGAACTACAGCACATGATTATTTTAGTAAGTTAGGGGCAAATATTAATGCATTTACTTCTTTTGATATTACTTGTTATGAAGTATTTGCTAATGCTAATTTTAAAGAGTGTTTATCTTATTTAACTGAGTATGTTTATACACCATATTTTACTAAGGAAATAGTAAATAATGAGCGTGGTATTATTACGGAAGAGATTAATATGTATGAGGATAAACCGGGTACTCAGTTAATATATGGAACTTATAATAATATTTTTATTAAGGATGAAAGACAATATTTAGTTAGTGGTACGGTAAGTGATGTTAAAAAGATTACTAAGGAAGATTTAGAGATTTGTTATGAGGCTTTTTATCATCCAGAGAATATGTTTATGATTATTACGGGTAACTTTGATCCTAATGAAGCAGTAGCGATTGTTAGTGAGGTTATGAGTAAGAAAGAGTTTCCTAAATATAATAAACCAGTTCTTAAGTTTAAGAAAGAACCTTTTGAGGTTAAAACTAAGCATTTTGAGAGGTGTATGAATGTTAATATACCAAAGGTATCATTAGGGTTTAAAGTGCCTAAAAATGCTTTTAAAGGGCTTAAAATAGATGAAAGAAAAGTAAGATTATATTTTAATTTATATATGAGAGTTCAGTTTGGTATAACTTCTTATTTAAGAGATGAGTTACAAAGTAGTAAGGTTATTACTGGTGGTCTTAGTATGAACTTACTTGATACTGAAGATTATTATGTAGAAGTAATAGCAGCATCTACAGAGTATCCTGATTATTTTATTAAAAGAGTTAAAGAAACTTTTGATGAAAGAGACATAAATGAAGAAGATGTTATTAGAAAAGTTAATGCTTCAGTAAGTAATTTAATTATGTATTTTGATGATATTGAAGGAGTTAATTCACAGATACAAGATGATGTAATTGACTTTGGTGAGTATATGTATAATATTTATGATGTATATAAAAGTTTAAATATAGAAGATGCTAGAGAAGTAGTAAAGAGATTAAATAAACATATTACTACAGAGACAATTATTAAGCCTTTAGAGGAAAAGTAGAACGCATATGATTGTGCGTTTTTTTATGTTATTCAGTTACCCTAAAATTTGCGACAACTCAAAAAACTTATTAAATAAAAAGGAAATTAAGTGTTAATTTACAACAATAAATAATAGGAGGACTATAAATGAAAAATGAAATCTTATTATTTGAAAATCAAGATGTAAAACTAGAAGTTAATATGAAAGATGAAACCGTTTGGTTAAATCAGTTACAAATGGCTAAGTTATTTGATAAAGATAGAAAAACTATTACTAGACATATCCAAAATATATATAGAGATGGAGAACTAGAAGAAAATTCAGTATGCTCATTTTTTGAGCATACTGGGGAAGATGGTAAACAATACAATATTAAGTTTTATAATTTAGATATGATAATTAGCGTTGGTTATCGTGTTAAAAGTAAAAATGGTGTTATTTTTAGAAAGTGGGCTACTAGTATATTAAAAGATTATATGATTAAAGGTTATGCAGTTAATCAAAAGAGATTAGAATATCTAGAAAAAACTGTTAAGTTAATTGATATTGCAGGAAGAATTGATATAAATTTAAAAGGAAATGAAGCACAGGAAATTATTAAAGTAATAAATAATTATTCTAATGCTTTAAATTTACTTGATGATTATGATCACAAAAGAATAATTAAACCAAATGGTACAATTGATGAAAATAAAATTAATTATGAAGATTGTATGAATATTGTTAATAAACTTAAATTTAGTGGTGATAGTGATTTATTTGCTCTTGAAAGAGATAACGGGGTGGAAGCAATTATTTTTGATATATATCAAACTTTTGATGGAAAGGACTTATACTCTTCAATCGAAGAAAAAGCAGCTAATTTTTTGTATTTAATTATAAAAAATCATGTGTTTATAGATGGCAACAAAAGAATAGCTGCAACATTATTCATTTACTTTTTGGAATTTTATAATCTACTTTATAAAGATGGTAAACAAGTTATTGATAATAATACATTAGTTGCTATCACTTTACTTATAGCACAGTCTAATCCAAAAGAAAAAGAAATATTAGTAGATTTAGTGATGAATTTTTTAAGTAGATAAATATTATATTTCTTCTTGAATTTTATGTCTTTATATTTTATAATTTTTATAGAATATAAGGTGATTATAGTGGAAGATAAAATATCGAGAGATAAGAATAAAATTAAGGTGTTTAGTTCTTTATTAATAATTGTTTTATTGGTAATGGGAGTTAGTTTTGCTATATTCCAAAATTTTGCAAGACAAAGTGGAACTAATAATTTAGGAGCGACTAATTGTTTTAGTGTAACATTTGAAGGGGTTAATAATGCTATTAATTTAGCAAATGATTATCCTATACCTGATAGTGAGGGTTTAGAAAGAGATCCTTATACATTTAAAGTAACTAATAATTGTAATCAGTATTTAACACTTAGTATAGGGGTAGAGACACTAAGTACAAGTGAAATACCTTCAAACTTAATCAAAGGTGTTATTGTTAAGAATGGAGTGATACCAACAAGCGCAATGCTACTATCAAGTGGTAAAACTATGGAAGCACAAAATGGTGGTACTGCTTATGAATTATTAAGTGATGGACTTGTTGCAAAGGCATCTAAAACATATGATTTAAGATTATGGTTTGATGAAAGTATGACAAAAGAGCAGGGAGCAAGTAAAAAGTATCAAGGTAAGGTTATAGTTGGAGCAAGTGCTGATGTAGAAAGTCCAAGAAATTTAAGAGAGGCAATACTTGCTGATAATGAAGTTAAGACTCCGTTTACAACACCTGGAAAAGAAGTAAGTGCTCATACAAAAGATGATGTTGAAAGCGCAACAGCAAGTGTATCTTCAACATATCAAGCGTATTATATTACCTATGGAACTGGATGGGAAGCAAATGGCACAAAATTTAACTTAACTGGAACAGCAGTAACAGCAGACACATATGCTAATTCATATTCGAGTTTAGTTGGTAAATATTTGACTTCTGGAAATCAATATGGTTTTGGCTCAAGTACTGCTGGAACAATGAAAACAACAACAAATTTAAGTAGTGTATATTATGTAGTAAGCGCTACACAAAATAGTTTTACATACAAACAAATAACTTCAAATAAAAATACAACAGAAGCATTACTTGCTAGTACAGAAGATGATTATGGAACAAGTTATTATTTTAGAGGAGCAGTAAAAAATAATTATGTAGAGTTTGCAAATAAATGCTGGAGAATAGTAAGAATAGTAGGAGATGGTTCAGTAAAACTAGTACTTCATAATGATAATACTTCAAATGCTGCTAATCCATGTAATTCTGCAAATAATAGTACTAATGCAGCATTTGCAAGATACTCTGGAACAACATATACAAGTGCATTTAATTCAAACGCTAATGATAATGCATATGTAGGATTTATGTATGGCACTGCTGGAGCAGGTGATTATGCAAGCACGCATGCAAATATCAATAAAAGTAAAATACTACAAAATTTAGAGACATGGTATAAAAATAATCTAGAATCATATGAAAGTAAACTTACTGATACAATATGGTGTAATGATAAAAGTACATTTATCACTTATACAAGTGGTTCAACTTATGGAACTGGGTTAGGGTATGGAACAAATAAAACTGGATATGGCGCGCGTAATAGAATTTATGGTGGCAATCCTGCATCATATGCAAGTCCTAGTTTAATTTGTCCGAATGATAATAATGGTGGAAAATTATCTAAATTTACTATTAGTGATACTGTAAATGGTAATGGTAACTTAACTTATAAAATATGATTATTAACTGCTGATGAAATAGCATTTTCTGGTTTTACAAGTTATACTTCTAATTTTTCTACATATTTACAAGAGAATACTGGGGCGAATTGGTGGTGGTCCTTGTCTCCTATGTTATTCGATGGCAGCGTCGCTTTCGTTTGGTACGTGAGCTCGGGCTCCTTGTTTAACGGCTACGTTGGTAGCTACTATGGTGTTCGTCCGGCCATTTCTCTTATATCTTCGATTAGCATAACTGGTGATGGAACCTCAGAAAACCCTTACAAAGTAGTTTAGTTTAAAAAAGACTTGATTTTCTTTTAAAAAAGTATTATAAATATAGGTATAAACGTTGATTGGAAAAGGAAGATTAGTAATATTATAGAGAGTTAACGGATGGTGAAAGTTAATATAGAGCTAACCTTTTAGACACCATGAGTGCTTAAAGAATTGAGTAGACTAAGCCGGCTATAGACCGTTATCATTAAAGAGAGACTATTAAGTAATTAAGGTGGTACCGCGGATTAACAGTGATTCGTCCTTTGTAAGGATGTTCACTGTTTTTTTATAGAAAGAAGGAATGTATATGAAAGGAAACATTTATAGAGACCTATATATAGGTGAGTTATCTAGTGAGCTAGAAGGTAAAGAGATTCGTATTGCTGGTTGGATAGAACAAATAAGAAATTTAGGAACTAATCTTATGTTCTTACTTATCAGAGATGAAACTGGTACAGTTCAAGTTATCTGTAATAACCCTGAAAAGTTTAATGGAGTAACAAGAGAAAGTACTATCACACTATCTGGTAAAATCGTTAAAAGAACAAAAGAAATGATTAATCCTAACATGAAAACAGGTGATATTGAAATTGAACTTATATCATTTGAGATTTTAGGTAAATGTGCAGCTACTTTGCCATTTGAAATCAACCACCCAGAAAATGCTAGTGAGGAGACAAGACTAAAATATAGATACTTAGATTTAAGAAATGAAAAACATCATAATACAGTATTATTTAGATCTAAAGTAATCGATTATATTCGTTCACTTATGAAAGAGATGGGATTTACAGAAATAGCAACTCCAATTATTACTACAAGTAGTCCAGAAGGAGCAAGAGACTTCGTTATTCCATCACGTAATTATAAAGGAAAGTTCTATGCACTTCCACAAGCACCACAAATTTATAAACAGCTTCTTATGGTTAGTGGTTTTAATAAATACTTTCAAATAGCGCCATGTTTTAGAGATGAAGACTGCCGTGCAGATAGAACATTAGAGTTTTATCAATTAGACTTAGAAATGAGTTTTGCTACTGAAGAAGATGTATATGCAGTAGGGGAAAAAGTTTTTTATAATGTATTTAAAACATTTGGTAATAAGGAAGTATCTCCATATCCTTTTAGAAGAATTGCTTATAAAGATGCTATGTTAAATTATGGATCAGATAAGCCAGATTTAAGAAATCCATTGATTATTAAAGATGCTACTAATATTTTAAGCAAAATGGACTTTGCACCATTTAATGGTAAAATGATTAGAGTGATTAAAACTGAGAATATGGATAAATCAAATTCTTGGTATAAACAAGTAGAGGAGTTTATTAAAGGTAAAGGTGCTAGTGGTTTAGCAACTATTAAAATAACTGAAGATGGTACATTTAAATCATCATTAGATAAATTTATGACTGATGAAATACGCACTGAGTTAAAAAATGAGTATGAATTAAAAGAGGGAGATGCTTTATTTATTTTAGCAGATGAACCTAAAAAGTGTCCTAAACTAGCTGGTGCTCTTAGAACTTATTTAGGTGAAGAATTAAATTTAATAAATAAAGATAAGTTTGAGTTCTGCATCATAAATGATTTTCCAATGTATGAAGAAAATGAAGAAACTGGGGCAATTGATTTTGGACACAATCCATTTAGTATGCCAAAAGGTGGACTTGAAGCATTAAATAATGAAGATCCATTAAATATAACTGCAATTCAGTATGACTTCGTATGTAATGGTTATGAAATGAGTTCTGGTGCTGTTCGTAATCATGATATTGAAATTATGAAAAAAGCCTTCGACATTGTTGGTTATGATGAAGAAGTAATTAAAAATAAATTTAGATCATTATATACTGCGTTCCAATTTGGTGCTCCTCCTCATGCAGGTATGGCTCCAGGTATTGACCGTATTATAATGCTTCTAACTGGAGAAGAAAACTTAAGAGAAGTTCAAATCTTCCCACCAAACGTATCTGGTGTTGACTTACTAATGGGTGGACCAATAGAACTAGAAGAAAAACAATTAAGAGAACTACATATTAAAGTAAGAGATTAATGATAACTAGCTTATCATTTTTCTTTTTCTCTATATATTAAAACTAAAAATTTTGATATAATTAATTAGGTGATTGAAGTGTTAGAAAAATTCGTTCCTGATATCTATCAGAAAAGCATTTATGATATAAATTATGATACTCTAAAAAAACGAGGAATCAAGTGTCTAATATTTGATTTAGACAACACACTTGTTCCTGTTACTGTAAAAAAACCAACCAAAAAAGTTAGTGACTTATTTGAGGATTTAAAAAGAAAAGGCTTTAAACTAATAATTGCTAGTAACTCTCCTAAAAAAAGAGTAGCTCCATTTAAAGATTACTTATGTACTGACTCAGCATACTTTTCATTTAAACCACTTAAAAGAAAATATAATAAAATTTTAAAATCCTATAATTACAAAAAAGAAGAAATTGCTTGCATTGGTGATCAGTTACTAACAGATATTTGGGGAGCAAACCGAATGGACTTTACTAGCATACTTGTAAACCCAATTGGTAAAACCGACTTTACTTTAACAAAACTAAATAGATTTATTGAAACATCAATTTATGATAAATTAAAAAAACAAGATTTACTAAAAAAAGGAAGATATTATGAATAAAATATGTTATGGATGTGGAGTAAAACTCCAAATGGAAGACTCATCTAAAGCAGGTTATACTCCTAAAGAAGGAAGTGTATACTGTCAAAACTGCTTTAGACAAATGCATTATGGTGTGCACAAAGATGATAACTTACCAAAAGACGAAAATATTATAATAAATGCCATTAATAAAGAGGATGCTCATACTTTATTTTTAACAGACTTTTATAATATTAATAACTATTCACTAGACATATACAAAAAAATAAAAGGAAGTAAAACACTAGTAATAAGCAAATGTGATATTTTACCAAAATCAGTTAAATGGGAAAATATCAGAGAATTTATTAAAGAATACTATCAAATTAGTGATGACATTATCTTTATAAACAAATCTCTTGGAAGTGCTAAAAAAATAATTAATTATCTAGAAAAAAACAATATTCATAAAACATACCTTCTAGGTATCAGTGGTAGTGGTAAATCAACCCTAGTAAATAACCTTATTAAAGAAACGAATTCTAAACTAAATGAAGTAGTAACAAGTTATAGGACAAATACTACTAAAGACTTTATAAGACTAGAATTAACTAATAACTTACTCGTAATTGATTCACCAGGATTTGCTAGTATTAGTTTAAGTGAAAACACTAAAGATACATTTAAATATGCCATAAAACCTAGAACATACCAAATGCGTAAAAGAGAAACTTTAAATATAATAGATGATAGATTTATAAATTTTGAAAATGAGACAAGTGTAACATTATATATTCCAAATAATGTTAAAAGTCATAAAGATTACAAACAAAAAGCATTCTCTTATGATATTCATGTGCCAGCAAACAGTGATCTTATCATTATTGGGACTGGTTTTATGAATATTAAAAATGAAACAGATGTTAGTTTATTTAATATTGATAAGAAGTATATAGAAGTTAGACCAAGTATTTTTAGATAGGAAGGAAGTGCATTATGGATCGCATTAAAATAATGAGTGAAGACTTAAGTAATAAAATAGCAGCCGGAGAAGTAGTAGAGCGTATCGCCAACGTCATTAAAGAGCTTACTGAAAACAGCATTGATGCTCAAAGTACAGAAATATCTGTTTCACTAGAAAATGCTGGAAGCAAAGAAATTAAGGTAATGGATAATGGAATAGGTATGGATCCTAATGATGCCTTAAACGCTTTTAAAAGACATGCTACAAGTAAAATATATAAACCAGAAGATTTATTTTTCATAAACACTTTAGGTTTCCGTGGTGAAGCGCTACCATCAATTGCAAGTGTTTCCAAAGTAACTTTAGAAACCAGTGAAGGAGACGTAGGCACTAAGATAGTAATTGAAGGTGGAAAACTCATCGAGAACACTAAATGTGCTGCAAGAAAAGGAACAACTATCAAAGTAAAAGACTTGTTCTATAACACACCAGCAAGATTAAAATACCTAAAAAGTGAGCAGACAGAGTTATCTAATACAACTCAATATATGGAAAAGTTAGCTTTGTCTTATCCGGAGATTGCGTTTACTTTAACAAATAATGATACAACTATAATTAAAACAACGGGTAGTGGAAACCTTCTAAAATGTATTCATGAACTTTATGGACAAATGGTTAGTAAAAATATGCTTGAGATAAAAGGAACAAGTGATGATTATGACATTTATGGTTATATTTGTAAACCAGTAGTGTTAAAAAGTAATCGTAATTATATGACTACTATTGTTAATGGTAGAGTAGTAAGAAATGCTGAACTTAATAAAGCAATTAATGATGCATATCATACATATAAACCAGACATAAGATATCCAGTTGTTGTAATCAAAATAGAAACAGATCCAACCTTAATCGACGTTAACATCCATCCGACAAAACAAGATATTAAATTTAGTAAAATAGATACACTTATTAATTTAACAACTAAATTAATTAAAAATGCTTTATATAATTCACTTTTAATCCCAAAAATTGAAATAACTAAACCAGAAGAAAATGCTGAAGCAACTATGCAAAATTACCAGGAAATTACTACAGAAGAAAATCCATCTATTGAATACTCGGAAGAACTTTTTGTAAATAACGATTTAGTAACAACTTTCAATGAACCTAAGATAGAAGAAACACAGATGGACTTTAAATTAGATGAAAAAAATGAAGAGGTAAAACATTTAGAGCTTTATCCTTGTGGCTTAGTATTTGGTACTTATATAATTGCTCAAAATGAAGAAAGCATGTATCTGATCGACCAGCATGCAGCTCAAGAAAGAATCAATTATGAAAAAGTATTAAAGGCTTTAAGAGAAGAAAAAATAACTATAACTGATTTACTATTTCCAATAAGTGTAGAACTTTCACCAAGTGATTATTTAGCATTTAAAGAAAAAGAAGAAATTTTTAAGGAATTAGGATTTAATTTTGAAGAGTTTGGTATTAATACAATTATTGTTAAGTCTCACCCAACATGGTTAATTACTGGTTATGAAGAAGAGCAAATAAGAAAAATAATTGATTTTTTAATAAGTACACCAACAACATTTGAAAGAGCTAAATTCCAAGATCATTTAGCAGCAACTGCGGCATGTAAGATGAGTGTTAAAGGAAATGAAGCCACTACTACTGAGCAGGCAGAGAACTTACTTAATGATTTAGTAAAATGTGATAATCCGTATAACTGCCCTCATGGTAGACCAACGATTATTTCATTTACAAGGTATGAACTTGAAAGAATGTTTAAAAGAGTAATGAATTAAGGAGGAGATATAATGATTCATGAAATGCGTTTAAATAACGAACCATTTAACAAAATTAAAGAAGGAACTAAAACAGTTGAATTAAGACTATTAGACGAGAAGAGAAAAACTTTAAGAGTAGGAGATAAGATAATATTTACTAATAGAGCTAACAATGAAAAAATTGATGTATTAGTTACTAACTTGTTTAAAGCTGATAGTTTTGCCCCTATCTATGAAAAATATTCTAAAGTTGCTATGGGTTATAATGAAGAAGATGATGCTAAGCCAGAAGATATGGAAGAATATTACTCAAAAGAAGAAATTAAAAAATATGGTTGTATTGCTATTGAAATAGAAAAGGTATTAAAATGATAATTGTTGTGGCGGGGCCAACTGGTGTTGGTAAAACTCGTTTAAGTGTCGAACTAGCTAAAAGGTATAATGCTGAAGTAATTAATGCTGATTCTATGCAAGTATATAAAGAACTAAATATTGGTACTGCTAAAGTTACTGAAAAAGAAAAAGAGAATATTCCTCATCATTTATTTGATATCAAAAATCCAGATGAATTATATACAGTTTATGACTACCAAAGGGATTTAAGAAATATTTTAGATAATAACAAAAACAAAAACTATATTATTGTTGGAGGTACTGGGTTATATATTAAAGCTGGCTTATATGATTATAAATTTACTGAAGAAGAAAAAAATAATAATTCATATGATAATTATTCTAATGAAGAACTAAAAAGATTAGTAGATGAAAAATATCCTCAAAATGATATTCATGAAAATAATCGTAAAAGACTAGTGCGTGCTTTGAATAAAGAAAGTGAGTATGATGAGTCTGGTAATAATCTTCTTTATCCAGCAATTTTTATTGGTCTAACAACAGATAGGGATAATTTATATAAAAGAATTGATGATAGGGTAGATGTTATGCTTCATGATGGTTTATTGGAAGAAGTAAAAGCCTTATATGATAAAGGCATCAGATCAAAAGCAATAATGACTGGTATTGGCTATAAAGAACTATATAAATATTTTGATAAAGAAATATCTTTAGAAGAAGCAATTAGTTTAATAAAGAAGAATAGTAGACACTATGCTAAAAGACAATATACTTGGTTTAATAATCAAATGGATATTAAATGGTTTGAGACAAACTATCAAGACTTTAATAAAACAGTTGAAGAAGTCGCTAATTATATAGATAAATTAGTAAAATAATAAATAAAATCACATAAAAATAGAGAAAATATGCTTAGTTTTTTCTAAAAATGTGATTTTTTATATGCAATTTCTTTCTAAAAATGTGATAACGAACAAAAAGACAATAAAAAAATACGCTTTAATAAGCGTATTAATTATTACTACTTTTTGAAGTACTAGTAGTAGCATTTAGTAATTGATTACTAATATACTTTTCATATTGACTCTTAAGTTCAGAATCTTCAATAGTCATACCATAACTTTTACGAAGTTCAACTAAAGCATTAATAGATAATGTTTTATCACTATCAATTTTTTCATTAGCTAACTTTTCAATGATAGATTTTTTTGAATCTTCTAAACTAGCTTTTTCTTTTTCACCAGTTTTTAAAATGATATGATAACCAAACTTAGTTTTAACTGGTTCTTTAGTATACTCATTAAGTTTTAACTTATAAGCAGCAGTTTCAAATTCTTCAACCATATCACCAGTATTGAAGTAGCCAAGATCTCCACCTTTGCTAGCATTTGAGCTATCACTTGAGTATTCTTTAGCAAGCTTAGCAAAATCAGCACCGTCATTAAGTTTCTTAATAACTTCTTTAGCTTTGTTTAATGCCTCTTCTTCAGCTTTCTTCTTTTCATCATCACTCATTTTATCAGTAGTGTTTGGTGAAATTAAAATATGACTACAAGAAATATCTCCAACTGTCTTTTCTTTATAATACTTTTCAATTTCTTTATCAGTAATGCTTTCTTTAGCATAATCATCAACTGCTAAATCACGATAGTAACTTAGTTTAAGCGTTTCTTTAAAATCTTTTATAGAACTAATTCCATAATAAGTATTTAATGCTTTTAGTAGAGCACTTTCATCATACTTACCTTTATCATCAACATAGTAAGTTTTAATTTGTTCTAGCTGTTTTTCTGCACTCTTTTCAGCTTCACTAGTCTTATCGGCATACTTTTCACTAAATATCTTAGTATCAACCATATCAATTAAATTAGATAAAGCATAATTAACTTTGATCTTCTCATAAAGATTTGTAGCACTAATATTTAAGCCTTCCTTTTCAAAAGTAACAACTGCTTGGTCGCCATCTTTCATTACAGGAACTTTACCACATCCAGTAGCAAATCCAAGTATTACTAAAGCCATTATAATTTTCTTCTTCATAAATCCTCCTAGTTATCTATTATACACGCCCTTAAACTAAAATACAACAGAATTAGGTCTTTAAAATTAAATTCAAAATAAGAACACAATTAAGAGTTTTCGCGTACAATAAAGTGAGTAATGAAAAGGAGGGAGACTATGAACGGTTGTTGTGGAAATAACAATTACGGAATAAGCGGAGCAGCTTTCATTTTAGTATTATTTATTCTATTAGTAATTATTGTAGGTGCCGCAGTTATTTAAGTAAAGGAGGTTACTATGTGCAAAAATAATGAAAACCAAGGATATGCAAGCGAAGCATTTATTGTTTTAGTCTTATTTATTCTTTTAGCAATAATCCTTGGAGCAGTTTTCATCTAATAAAGAGCTTTGCCTCTTTTTTTAGTGGACTTTTTTTAATAAGTTTAGTAAAATTATTTGTAGAATAGGTGTGGTAATAATGTTTGGAAAAATTAAGTCTATTGAGGCTAATTATGTTATAGTTGAAAATACAAGTGAAAAATTAGAAGTTAACTACTTAAACTATCATGTAGTATTCCCAGAAAAAAATAGAGGCGTAGTAGGTGAAATAGTTGGTATAGATGAAAATGAAATTAAGATCTTTTTAGTCGGGGAAATTAGAAATGGTGTATTTACTTCAGGTGTTCTTAAAAAGCCTCACTTCTCATCAGTTCCAAGATTAGTATATAAAAATGAAGCAGAATTATTTTTAGGGTGCCAGGAAGGAAAGAAATGTGTATATATTGGTAAATCTAACACCTATGAAGGATTTAATATATGTGCTGACTTAAATGCTTTTTTTGCTAATCACTTTGCAATTATTGGAAACACTGGCTCAGGTAAATCATGTGGTGTAGCAAGAATTCTTCAAAATCTTTACGGAAATAAAGAAACAATGCCAGTAAACTCACATATTGTATTATTTGATGTTTACGGAGAATATAAACATGCTTTATCACACTTAAATGATATTGATGGAATGGGTTATAAAAACTTAACATCTAAATTAGACTTAAGTGACGGTGAAATAATAAATATCCCAGCATACTTCCTAGAAGTAGATGACTTAGCTCTTTTATTACATGTAACAAATTCTTCATCACTACCAATCTTAGAAAAAGCCATTAAACTAGTATATATTTTCAAGAGCCAAGATGAAAAAATGATTTCTTATAAAAATGATATTATCGCATCATGCTTGCTAGACATCCTATCAAGTGGCCGTAATAGTACTCAAATAAGAGACCAAGTTCTTGCAATTCTTTCAAGATACAACACAGAAGCCTTAAATGCTGATACTGAAATCTATCAACCTGGTTACTCAAGAACAATCCGTCAGTGCCTAAACATTGATAATCAAGGCAAAATGAATGCGGTTCAGTCAGTAGTAGACTTCTTAGAAAAATACCAAAAACTAGATTTAAGCTCTCTAGAAGTATCAAAAGACATTGCTTATAGTTTAGATGACCTTTATTATGCTCTGGAGTTTGCTCTAATAAGTGAAGGAGTTCTAAAAAGTGACAAGGCTTACGATGAATACAACGAATTAAAAGTAAGACTACAACAAATAATTAATAGTGAAAACAAAAAATTCTTCGAAGTAGGCGAGACGAGAATAACAAAAGATACCTATATAAGAAATTTATTTAATAATCATCAAGGAAGATTTCAAATTATTAATATGAATTTAAATTATATTGATGAGCGTTTTGCTAAAACTCTAACTAAAATCTTTGCTAAAATGTTCTTTGACTTTGCAACCGAACTAGAAGAAAGAGCAAGCTACCCAATTCACATAATTTTAGAAGAAGCACATAGATATGTTCAAAATGATAATGATATAAATGTTTTAGGTTATAATATTTTTGATAGAATTACTAAAGAAGGAAGAAAATATGGCGTTATTCTAGGGCTTATTACTCAAAGACCAAGTGAGTTATCAAATACTGCATTATCACAATGCTCTAACTTTATAGCTTTTAGAATGTTCCACCCAGAAGACATTAGTATAATAAAAAACATCACAAGTTCTGTTAGTGATGAAACAATTGATAAATTAAAAAATTTAACACCTGGAACGGCAATAACTTTTGGTACAGCCTTTAAAATACCATTAATATCAAAACTAGACTTACCAAACCCAATGCCAGAATCAACAAGTGTCGATATCGCATCAAGATGGTTTTAACTGAGAATCTTCTCAGTTTTTTCTTGCATAAAAAAAGTATCAAAGATTGATACTTATGCAGCTTTCTTTAAAGTTCTTGCTTCTCTTGCTGTAAGTCTAACTTTAACTCCATTAATTTTATAAGTTTGTAAATTAGGATTTTGTTTAGTTCTTGTTCTATTTTCAGCATGAGATACTAAGTTTCCAGATAAAGGTTTTTTATTAGAAATTTTCTTTGCCATTATATTTCCTCCTTAATTCGAATTCTTTTAGATTTTACCATAAAATAAGCACTCTGTCAAACTCTTTATGGTAACTTTAAAATAAAAATGATATAATCAAAAAGAAAGAGGTGATAGAGTTGGACGCAATAAGTATTAAAACTGACTATGAAGTTCTAAAAAGCCTTATTAAAATAAAAGACCTTATCACTTATGCTAAAGCAAATAACATAAACTCACTAGGTGTAATTGACAATAACTTATCATCATCTATCGAATTTTACGAAGAATGTAAAAAAAATAATATTAAACCTTTAATCGCCTTAGACGTAACAATTAATGACCATATTTATATCTATGCCAAAAACTATCAAGGTTTAAAAGACCTATTTAAACTAAACACTTACTTACTAGATAACACTTTAACAATAAAAGTCTTATCAAAATATATTACAAATACTTATTTAGTAACGACTGACATTAATCTTTATAATGAACTTTCAAAAATAACTTCTAACTTATTTTTAGGTGTTAAAAATATAAGTGACGCTAAAGAAATTAAAAACAAAGTTATCTTTAATATTGCTCGCACTCTAAAAAGTGAAGATACTAAGTATCTATCTTACTTAAGAGAAATAGATGGTGATTCTAAAGAAAATCTAGAACTTTATAAAAATGATTATCTAATCCCAGCAGATAACAAACACTTTACAGATTTAATAAATATTGAAATAAAAGGAGAAGAAAATCTAATTCCTCACTATGACATAAATATTAAGGACAGCTATAAATATCTAGAAGGGTTATCTGTTAAAGGTCTAACCAAAAGATTAAATGGTAATGTGCCAGATAACTATAAGCAAAGACTTATCTATGAACTATCAGTAATTAAAAAGATGGGTTTCACTGATTACTTTCTTATCGTATATGATTATGTAAAATATGCAATTACTCATAATATCCTAGTTGGCCCAGGAAGAGGTTCTGCAGCCGGTTCTCTAGTAACTTATTCTCTAGGAATAACCAAAATAGATCCAATCAAATATGATCTTCTTTTCGAGCGTTTCCTTAATCCAGGAAGGATCACCATGCCAGATATTGATATCGATTTCGATGCTGAAAAAAGAGGTGAAATGATTTCTTACGTTAAAGAAAGATATGGCGCAACTAATGCTATGCCTATAATGACATATGGTACATTTGCGTCTAAACAAGCACTACTATCTGTATCTAAAATTCTAAACATTGATATAAGTACGCTTTCACCTTTAATAGATGCCAAAAAAACTTTAAAAGAAAATCTAACAAAAGAAGTAATATCTCTTTTAAATAACAATCAAGAACTTAAAAAAGTATACTACGAAGCAACTAAAATAGAAGGCCTAAAAAAACATATCAGTACCCATGCTGCAGGCGTAGTAATCTCTAGTAAACAACTTGATGAAATAATCCCTATAATTAAAAGTGGTGATAACTACTTAACCGGATACACCATGAACTATCTTGAAAGTTTAGGTTTACTTAAAATGGACTTCCTAGCAATCAAAGATTTAACTACCATATCTAACATCCTAGAAAGCATTAACCCTAAAATAAATATTAATAAAATAAGTTTAAATGACGAAAAAGTATTTAACGCTTTTAGTAACGCTCAAACAGTTGGCATTTTCCAGTTTGAAAGTGAAGGCATGAAAAACTTTTTAAGAAGACTTAAACCAAACACTTTTACTGACCTAAGTCTAGCACTAGCTCTATATAGACCAGGTCCTATGCAAAGCATTGACTCATTTATAAATAGAAGAAATGGTAAAGAAAAAGTAACCTACATTGAAAAAGATTTAGAAAGCATCTTAAAAGAAACTTACGGCATCATCATCTATCAAGAACAAATAATGCAAATCTTTAATAAACTAGCATCATACACTTATGCTGAAGCCGACCTCATAAGAAGAGCAATCTCCAAGAAAAAAGAAGATATCATCATAAACGAAAAAGAAAAATTTATAACCAGATCAGTAAATAACGGCTATCAAAAAGAAAAGGCTGAAAAAATATATGATCTTATCATGAAGTTTGCTAGTTATGGCTTTAACAAATCTCACTCAGTAGCTTATGCTATGCTTGCTTATCAAATGATGTACTTAAAAATAAATTATCCAAAAGAATTTTATGCATCTCTTCTAACCATCAATATAAATACAACCAAAACAAAAGAATACATTGATGAAGCCAAAACACTAGGCCTAAAAATCCTAAAGCCAGACATAAATAAAAGCACTGATGCATACACCTTTGAAGAGGATGGTATTAGAATGCCTTTAACAATTATCAAAAACATTGGCCCAGTTGCTATCAAAGAAATAACCGCAGAAAGAAAAAAAAGCGAGTTCACTGACTTTACAGACTTCGTATCAAGAATCTATAACAAAGGCATAAATACTAAAACAATCGAAAATCTAATTTATGCAGGGGTCTTTGATGAAATGGGTGAAACTAGAAATACACTTTTAGCGAGTCTTAAAAACGTTTTAATTTACGCTGAACTTGTAAGTGGAGTAGGCGATGCTCTCGTATCAAAACCAGAACTAATCAAAACAGAAGAACTACCACTAACTGAACTAATGCAAAAAGAAATTGAACTATTTGGCTTTTATGTAAGCAATCATCCAGCAAGCAAATATAACTGTGTGAAGTTTAATAACATTAAAGAATACTTTGATAAAAACATTGAAACAGTAGGGCTCCTTGAAAAAATAAAAACAATCAAAACCAAAAAAGGTGACACCATGGCCTTCCTAGATCTAACTGATGAAACAGGAACTATATCTGCAACCATCTTTCCAAACAGAATTATCTATATTAACCAAATCAAAACTGGCGACCTTTTAAAAATCTATGGTCACGTCGAGAAAAGACTAGATAGATATCAAATAATAATTAATAAAATAGAAATTATAAAAATATAGCATAGAAAAAGATAAACTATAGACTTTTAACAAGTATTTTAGTAAAATTGATATTAGGGTGGATTTATGAATAATATAATAGTACCTAATCATATCGGAATCATCATGGATGGTAACCGAAGATGGGCAAAAGAAAAAAAGAAAAAAACAATCGAAGGACATTTAGCAGGAGCAAACAGAATCATTAGCCTAGCAAAATACATCTTTGATAAAGGAGTTAAATACTTAAGCATTTATGCATTTTCAACCGAAAACTTTAACCGAAGTGCTGAAGAAGTTAGCTACCTAATGGGCTTAATAATAAAATTCTTTAATGAAAGAGTAAACGAACTTCATGACTACAATATCAAAATAGTCGTGTCTGGCTTAAGAGATAACCTAAGCAAAGAAGTCCTAAAATGTATTGACAACGTTGTCGATTTAACCAAAGACAACACCGGTGGTGTTCTAAATGTATGCCTTAACTATGGTGGCAGAAGAGAAATAGTTGATGCCGTAAATAAAATAAAAGAAGCAAATGTAAGTATAACAGAAGAAACCTTTGGTAAGTACTTATATAATGACTTGCCAGACTTAGACTACGTTATCAGAACTAGTGGCGAAGAGCGAATCTCAAACTTCATGTTATGGCAAATAAGTTATGCTGAATTTTACTTTCCAAAAGTATACTTTCCCGACTTTGATGAAAAAGAATTTGATAAAGCACTAGAAATATATAATAATAGAAATAGAAGATTTGGAGGAAATTAAAATGAAAAAAAGAATAATTAGCGCTGCTATTATGATAGCAATCATCTTACCCTTAGTAATAATTGGTAAAATACCATTTGCAATCTTTGTGGGATTAGTAAGTGTTATGGCTTTTAAAGAAATGAGTGATTTATACGATTACCCATTACCAGTAAAGATAACTGGCTTTCTTGCCCTTATAACGCTAGTATATAGTAACTTTGATGCTAACAATATCTTCCTAGGTTTAAATTATAGCATTATCGGAATAGTTATACTTTTAGTACTAACTCCAATCGTTTTTTACCAAATAAAAGGAAAATACTCAACAGAAGATGCTTTTAAAATGCTAGGATTTATTCTTCTAATTGGCTTAGGTCTTAACTACTTTATTCTAATTAGGGCATACAGCCTAAAATACTTCATGCTAATGGTACTAACCCCAATAATCACTGACACATTTGCATACGTTGGTGGAAGCCTTATTGGTAAGCACAAAGTAACAAAACTAAGTCCAAACAAAAGCTGGGAAGGTTACATAGTAGGATCTTTAATGGGAACATTTATGATGAGCATGTATTACTTTAGTTTCATAAACCCACAAGGCAAACTTCTGCAAGTAATCCTAATAATTTTCCTAATGACAGTTGTTGGACAAATAGGTGACTTATTCTTTAGTGCAATTAAAAGAAAACACAACATCAAAGACTTTAGCAATCTAATTCCAGGTCATGGTGGCGTATTAGATAGACTTGATAGTCTAATCTTTGTTGCTATTATATTTATGATATTTATAGAAAGGTTATAGGTAAAATGACAATAATCGTATTAATTTTAATTTTAGGAGTACTTGTATTCGTTCATGAACTAGGACACTTTATCGCAGCAAAAATGATTGGCGTATATGTTCACGAATTTGCGATTGGAATGGGGCCAAGAATTTTCTCATTCAAAAGAAAAAATAAAAAAGATCCAACAGTATATTCAGTAAGACTACTTCCAATTGGTGGTTTCTGTGCAATGGCCGGTGAAAATGAAGAGGACGCTACCGACTTAAAACTTAAAAAGAACCAGTACATGTGCAACAGAAGTAAATGGGAAAGATTCTTAATCCTTATTGCTGGTGTTACAAATAATATCATCCTTGCTCTTATTATCTTATTCTTCCAAGGACTAATTTGGGGTAGCACAGAACAAAAATCAATTGTAGGTAACGCTCCAGAAGGATACCCAGTAAGCGAAGCTGGTATCGAAGTCGGAGATGTAGTAACTAAAGTAAATGGATATAAAGTAAATACCTGGGATAAACTTACAATAGTCTTAAACCTAAAACATAAAGAAGATACATACACATTCACTGTAAAAAAACAAAATGGCGATATTAAAGAATACAAGATAACACCAAAAACCGTAAAAGCTGAAGACGGAACAGAAACTAAAGTCTTCGGTATCGGAGCAAGTTCCGAAGTTCATAAAGGCTTCTTTAACGCTATCAAATACTCATTTGTTAAACTAGGCTCAATCGTATCAAGTATGTGGCTAACACTTGCATCATTATTTACTGGTAAACTATCACTAAATAACCTAGCAGGACCAGTTGGAATGTACTCTATAGTAGGTGAAACTATGAAGGTAGGATTAGTAAACGTTCTATACTTAACTGCATACTTAAGCATCAACCTAGCAGTAATTAACGCCTTGCCATTCCCAGCATTTGATGGTGGCAGAGTATTCTTCATTTTAATTGAATGGATTAGAGGAAAGAAAATAGACCAAAAAGTTGAAGGATACATTCACATGATTGGCTTTGCCTTACTAATGCTTCTAATGCTTTACATAACATTCCAAGATATCTTAAGACTTTTTAAATAAAATTTGCATTTTTTGAAGAGTTTTGTTATATTATATTTATAGAATAAAAAGGTGATATAAAATGAAATTTTTAGACAAATTAAATAATGTACTTGATAAACTATACACAAATCAAGAATCAATGATTTACTTCTACATAGCACTAGGAGCTTTAGCAGCAATTCTTATCCTGCTTATTATTATAACTAGTATAAGAATCAAGAAAACACAAAAGAAAATAAACAAAAGTGATGAAGTTGTAGTTGAAACTGGTACTCCTAAAACAGAAGAAACTCCAGAAGTAAAATTAGAAACTACTGAAGTAAAAAAAGAAGAACCAGTAGTAGCAGAACCAGTAATAACTGAAGTACCAACTACTGAACCTATTAAAGAAGAAATAAAAGAGGAAGAACCTGCATATAAATCTGAAGTAACCATTAAACAAGAAGAAACACCTACCGAAGTTCAAACTGAAAATACAGTAGAACCTGTAATAGAACCAGTTATTGAACCTGTGGTTGAAACAGTTAAAGAAGAGCCAGTAGTTCCTGTAACTGAAGAACTTCCAGAAATAGAACTACCTAAAATAACTGAAACTAGTGAAGATGAAATAAGTAAATTAATTAATAGTAATGAGGAACCAGAAGTAATAACTGATGCTCCAATATCTGATCTTCCAATCGAAGAACCAAAACCAGAAGAACCTAAATTAGAACAAACTCAAACACTAGATGATTTAAGAAATAGACTAAATAATATAAGACATAAATAAGCCGAAAGGCTTTTTTTGTTTGTCTTTTTATAAGGGATTTGGTATAATTTATTGTGGTGATACAAGATGAATAATAAGTATGATGAAAGTTCAATAACCATATTAGAAGGATTAGAAGCAGTAAGAAAAAGACCAGGTATGTATATTGGTAGTACAGATAAAAGAGGATTACATCATCTTGCTTGGGAAATTATCGATAACTGCGTAGATGAAATAATTAATGGTTTCGGTAATAAGATTACTGTAAAAATAAATAAAGATAACAGTTTAACTGTAGCAGATAACGGCCGTGGTGTGCCAACTGGTATGCACAAAAGTGGTAAAAGCACTCCAGAAGTAATTTATACAATACTTCATGCTGGTGGTAAATTTGAAACTAATGGCTATAAAGTATCAGGTGGACTTCACGGAGTAGGTGCAAGTGTAGTAAACGCTTTATCTGAGTGGATGGAAGTAACTATCTTAAGAGATGGTGCTATTCATCAAATAAGATTTAAAGATGGCGGAAAAGTAGATATTCCACTTCACAAGATTGGTACAACAAATAAAACAGGCACTATTGTAACATTCATGCCTAATCATGAAATATTTAAAAATTTAAATTTCAGTTACACAACTATCTGTGAAAGAATGCAGGAAAGTGCTTTCCTACTAAAAAACTTAACATGTGAAGTAGAAGATGTTGCTGATGAAAAGAAAGTTACATATCACTATGAAAATGGCATTACCTCATTTGTTGAGTATATTAATGAAGGAAAAGGTGTACTACATAAAGTTGTTCCTATTCATGGAGAAAAGGGCGGTATGGAAGTAGATATTGCTCTTCAATACACTGATGAATATAGTGAAAATATCATCTCATTTGTTAATAACGTTAAAACAGGTGATGGTGGAACTCATGAAGTGGGTTTTAAAACTGCTATAACTAAAGTATTTAATGACTATGCTCGTAATAATGGCATGCTAAAAGCCAAAGACAATAACTTAGAAGGCACAGACGTAAGAGAAGGCTTAACTGCCGTAATAAATATGAAAATACCAGAAAATCTTTTACAATTTGAAGGCCAAACCAAAGGTAAATTAGGTACTCCAGAAGCACGAAGTGTAGTAGAGGCTATCGTAACAGATTCTCTAAAATATTACTTAGAAGAAACTAAAGAAAGCGCTGTTGCTATCCTAGACAAAATGTTAAAAAGTAAAAGTGCTAGAGAAGCAGCAAGAAAGGCTAAAGAAGATGTTCGTAATGGCAAAAGCAAAAAGAGTGAAGCAAGAAGCTTAAGCGGTAAACTTACACCAGCACAAGCAAGAAACCCAAAAATAAATGAATTATTCATCGTAGAAGGAAACTCAGCCGGTGGAACTGCTAAAAAAAGTAGAGATCGTAAATTCCAAGCAATCCTTCCACTTAGAGGTAAAATAATCAATACTGAAAAAGCAACAAGTGCAGACATCTTTAAAAATGAAGAAATAAATACCATGATTCACTGTATAGGTGCTGGTTATGGAAGTGACTTCCAAATAAAAGATATTAACTACGATAAAGTTATTATTATGACCGATGCCGATGACGATGGAGCGCACATTCAGTGTTTGCTTCTAACATTCTTTTATCGTTTCATGAAACCTCTAATCGAGGAAGGCCACCTATATATTGCAATGCCACCTCTATATAAAGTAGACTTTGGCAAAAATCATATTTACTGCTGGACAAATGAAGAACTAAAAGCGGCAACCAAAAATAAAGAAAATTATAAAGTTCAAAGATATAAAGGTTTAGGTGAAATGAACCCTGAACCACTTTGGGAAACAACAATGGACCCAGATAGACGCAACTTAATTAAAGTAAGCATTAATGACGCTGTTCTTGCTGAAAAAAGAGTAAGCGTACTTATGGGAGATGTCGTAGAGCCACGTAAAGAATGGATTAATGAAAATGTTGAGTTCTCACTAGAAGATGATTACAAGATCTAAAAAAGACTTTCAAAACGAAAGCCTTTTTATATTTCTCTCATAATATCTGAATTCTTATAAGGATTCTTCTTATCAATCTTATCTACAAATAAAATGCCATCTAAGTGGTCTAATTCATGTTGAAACGCAACTGCCATATCTTCACGAACTCTTATCGTAAACTCCTTACCATTTTCGTCAAATGCATCAATAGTAATTCTCGCGTGTCTAGGAACAATACCTTCAACATCTCTATTAACGCTTAGACATCCTTCGCCCTCACCAACATAAATCATTTCCGCACTTTGACTAACTACTTTAGGATTAATAACAACATATCTATTAAATTTATTATCTCCTAAATCTTCACTTACAACAAATATTCTCTCTAATAAACCTAACTGTACAAAAGAAAGTCCCATTCCCGGTCTTAAATCATACTTCTCACTATATTCTTCAATTTGACTCATCTCCAAATAATCAAGAACATCATTTATTAACTTTTTTGTTTCTTCTTTTAAAGGAAACGTTACATCACTTGATTTTTGATGGATAACTTTGTTAGACTCGTCAAGAATTTTTATATTAGGTAATTTATCGTACTTCATAAAACTTCGCCCCTTTAGCACCTATAGTTTAGCAGAAAATAATAAAAAAATAAAGGCTAAACTTAAAATTTAACCTTTTGACCGATGTGATAACGCTTGCTTTCACCCTTGGGAAGTTCTAACGTATGGTTAGCATTCTTAAGAATAAGTATTTTATTTGGTTTAACATTCTCATAAATAGAAGTTACTATCATTGTATCGTTTAATCCAATTACATCAATGCTTTCCTTCATAAAAAAAGTATGAATAGAAGATACGCCAGGAAAAAACATCCCATAATTAATATTTTTCTTACCCATTAAACCTGTAAGTTTTTGCATATATGTCTTAGCAGTAATAATTTTCATATATTCACCTACAAATATTATATAATATATTTGACAAAAAAGCCAAAACAATATATTATTAATATAGGTGAGTCCTAGATGAAGAAGAACAATAATCGCGGTCAAGCCTTAGTAGAATACGTTCTAATTATTAGCTTGATAACCGTTTTAGCAGTAGTGCTAATTAAATATCTAGGTGGTTATTTAAAAGATGCAATTACTAAAGCCTCTTGTCCTTTGGTTGGTGAAACATACGTTGAAGGAGAAAAAAGAGGGGAAGGTAAGTGTGTAAGTACCGAATCTAATGGTTTATGGGATTAAATAACCATGTAAAACTTGTAATTTACTAGTTGCATGCATAGGGGCTTTTTGCCCTTTTTTTATACTCAAACTTGACTAGATACCCCTATATCTGCTATAATTAAGGTCCAATAAAAAAAGGTACCAATAGTACCAAATTTGACAAAAAGCCCTAAATATGCTATAATTAGAATGTATTTAAGGGTAATAGGGGGTTTTAAATATGAAAGGATTTATTTTAGACTATATTAACGAAAACGAATATCGTAAGTTAGAAAGAGCATTAAAAAAATATAATATGCTTGCATTCAAAAAATTAAACTTTGAATATTATCCATCATTAAGAAATGGAGAGTTCATCGGTGAATTAGTATCAAAAAATCAAAAAGCTGGTACTAAAACTTACGAATTAAAATTACCAAGTGACCATATGTTTAGTCAAGTACATGGTGATATCAAATTACATTATATAGTTTACGAAAAAGAGAAGGTTGTAATGTTAGATACCATTACACCATCAGATATTCTTTTAGAAGGTCATATGGCTGAACTTACAACATATAAAGGTGTTATGATTAGTAAAAATAATGCCGAAAAAGATATGTTTAAGATTGATTTATTAAATATGCTACAAAATAAATAAGTCTTCGTTGAGACTTATTTTTCTTTTTCCTCATTAATATATTTTAATATTTTATTTTGGTTAGCAAGTATCTTTTTCATTTCATTATGTAACTCTTCTAATATAAGTTCACTCTTTAAATCAGTCTTATAATCATTAGAGCTTCTTAATCTATCTTTTTTTGCCTCTCTATTTTGACTCATCATAATAATTGGGGCTTGAAGAGCAGCAATACAAGATAAAAGCAAGTTAAGCAAAATAAATGGATAAGGATCGGCTTCTTCCAAAATATATACATTTAATATAATCCATGATATCAAAAATATAATCATACCTATAATAAACGTCCAACTACCAGCAACTTCCGTCATTTTATCAGCAATCTTATCACCGGGTGTTCTATTATCGTCGCTTTGCTTATCAACATCAACACTTATTGGTTCATCTAAAAGCATATTCATTAATTCTTCTTCATCTTTAGTGTCTAGTTCCTTTTTTAAAAGCATTTGTACAATTTCTTTTTTAGTTTTCTTTGTTTCCATATCTTATCACCAATAAAATTATAATATAAATATTGAAAAATATAAAGTTTAAAAATGTCTATTATCTGTAAAAAAATGTGTGATATACAAGAATTGTTTACTGAAATATGTTATTTTATAAATAAGGATAGGAGAATTAATGATGGAAAGTTTAGAAAGTTTAAAATCGAGAAAAAGAGACTTAGAAGCCGAACTAAGCAAAATTACTATAAAAAAACACGGTTCAACTCCATGGGGACCTGGAGTTCAAGATCAGTATAAATCTGATTCGTTTGGTTATGAGGAATATACTGACACATCAAAAGCATACAGATTAAAAGATGAAATTAATGAATTGAATCATCAGATAGAAACCTACGCATTAAGGGCAAGAAGAGCAAGAGAAGCCCAAGAAGAACTAGAAGAAAGTAGAAGAAATAAATACTCTTATACAGCAGGCGGTAAAGAACAAAAAACAGATAATCCTGCAATGGCAGCAAGATATGATGCGCAACAAAGGTTTTTCGCAATGAGTAAATTAAAACAAACTATGTTAACTGTAACTGGACAAAAGAAAAAATTTGAAAAACTATGGTTAAAGGCAGTGACTCCAAATAGAAAAACACAAGAAAAAGTTGCATCAGAATTAAATGGTATGTTTAGGTAGAATATGAACGAAGATATAAATGAATATATGACCTTTTTTAAAAGTCAAACATTAAAAGAAAAACAAAGTATAGTTTATGAGCAACTTCAAATGTTAGCAGGATTCACTAATGACTTATGTAAAGAACTTAATATTCCAAATGAATTAGTACTAAATAGAGAATTATTAGATTTAAAAAAAGATGACTATACAGAAGACGACTTTGCCGAAGCAATTATAGTATTAATTAATTCAGTTCAAAACTCTATTTGTGATTATGCAAACGGAATATCAAATTTATTAGATAGAATTGACGAAGAATAAATAACCTAAGTGAACTGAACCCCAAAAGTTGGACAGTTTATAAATAGTTTCTAATTAGAGTGGACATTTACTTGCAAAATCAAATGTTCATCTTTTTTTATTTTATGCAAGTTTTCTTGCTTACATACTAATTTAGCGCAAATTATTAATACTGTCAAAAATTCACTATTGAACTCCACATATTGATTTAAAATCGAAAATCAATTTTATATATTATTTTGTATTGTCAAAATATTTATCAAAATTACTAGTAGAATTCTATTGCAAAAAAAATCAGTCATATTTCAGACTGAAGATATATTTAAAGTTCGAATAGTTCCGAACAAATTCATCAATGGTGCGGGTGACAGGACTTGAACCTGCACGGATATATCCACTAGATCCTAAGTCTAGCGCGTCTGCCAGTTCCGCCACACCCGCAAGTTTGGTGGATCTTGTAGGACTCGAACCTACAACCGCCCGGTTATGAGCCGGATGCTCTAACCAATTGAGCTAAAGATCCAGATTAACTTCCGTTAACAATAAATAATATACCATAATAAAAATATTAGTGCAAGAATAATTTTATTAAATTTAATAAAATATCAAAAAAACCTTAAACAATAGTTTTTTTTCCAATTATAGTGTATAATAAAAATAACAACAAAATAGGAGGGTTATTATGAATTTTTCAGGTACAACATTTATTTTTTATTTCTTGCCATTGTTTTTAATATTATATTATACTTTACCTAAAAAATATCAAAATACTATCCTCATTATTTTTAGCTCATTCTTTTATATATATGGTGACATTAAATTTTTTCCATTATTACTAATTATCGGAATAATAAACTTTTTTTTAAGTAAGAAGATCAAAAACAAGTCAGTTTTAATACTAGGCATAATCATAAATTTACTTCCGTTGCTTTATTTCAAATATTTAAATTTTATATTTGATATCATTAATAGCATTACTAGTTCAAACATAGATTTCCTTGATTTAATTTTACCACTAGGAATAAGTTTTACAACTTTTAGAATGATAAGTTTCTTAATTGATGCTCATAACGGCAAAATAAAAGATATCACCTTAAAAAAAGTCCTTTTATATACGCTTCTTTTCACTTATCAAATAGAAGGACCAATTATAAGGTATACTGACATTGAAAACGAACTTGAAAGTAGAACTATTACTAACGAAGAAAAAGAAAATGGGGCAAAGCGTTTCATTACAGGGCTTGCTAAAAAAGTAATCCTTGCAGATACCTTAAGCATTTTTATAACATCACTTAGCACATCTAGCACAATAATAAGTTTATGGTTAGTGGCCACACTAAACATTTTAAGATTATATTTAGATTTTTCTGCATACAGCGATATGGCTATTGGTTTATCACTAATGCTAGGATTTCACTTTAAAGAAAACTTTAACTATCCATTTATTAATAATGGAATGAGTGACTTCTGGCGTAAGTGGCATATTTCTTTAACATCATGGTTTAAAGATTATATTTATATTCCACTAGGCGGTAATAGATGCAGTAACTTAAGGAATATTATTAATATTTTAATTGTTTGGCTTTTAACTGGATTATGGCATGGAGCAAACTATACATTCATTATTTGGGGACTATTTTTCGGAATCATTCTAATTTTAGAAAAATTCATATTTAAAAATTTTGTAAATAAACATCACATTTTATCTTGCATAATTACAGATATTTTAGTTATCATTGGCTTTGTTTTCTTTTATGCAAAAGATTTACCTAGTGCCTTTTTGACAATTAAGGGAATGCTTGGCTTAAATAATTTATTATTAATAAACTCTGAAGTTATTTTCTATATTAAAAACTATATTTTAATTTTAATTATTAGTATTGCGGTATCTTTAAACATATTCAAAATATTTAAAGGCAAACTTCAAAATATAGAATTTATTTATTATTTAGCACTACTTATATTATCAACTGCATATATTGTTGATTCATCATTTAATCCATTTTTATATTTTAGATTTTGAGGTGATTATGAAAAATAATATTGTAACAAAAATTTTAATCATTTATACCGTACTAATTGGTATGCTTGGCATTCTTTTAAAGGATAATGAAATTAGTAAAACTGAGCGGCGTAAATTAAAACAAGCACCAGTACTAAATTATGAAAAAGTCGTTGACGGCTCATATTTTACAGATTTAGACGACTATACGCTTGACCAAATGCCAGCACGTGATGTATTTAGAAAAATAAAAGGAATCACTTCCAAATATCTTCTAAATGTAAAAGAGGAAAATGGTGTGTATGAAAAAGATGGTTACCTTTTTGAAATAACAAAAACTAGCGAAAACTCATTAGATTACTTTGTTAATAAGATAAATGAAATAAATAAGAATTTTAAAGCAAATACATATTTTGTTAAAATTCCTGACAAAGAGTATTATGAAGATAATATAATAAAAAAAGATTATAAACTCATCGATAACAAATTAAAAAACTTAGATAAAAATATAATGCAAATTGATATTAGCTCAGAACTATTATTAAATGATTATTATAAAACTGATATTCATTGGATAAATAGCAAACTTGGTAAAGTAATTACAAAAATTAAAAGCGTTATGAATCTAGAAGAGGGTTTAACTTATACAGAAAAGAAGCTATATCCATTTTATGGGGCATTATATAGCAGGAAGGTATCGAGTGTAAAAGCTGACAAAATTACATATTTAACTAATGAAACTATAGAAAATATGCGTGTGTATAATTATGAAAAGGATAAAGAAGAAAAAGTTTATAATGAAGATTATTTTCATAATATAGATAGTTATGATATATTTTTAGCTGGAGCAACTCCGGTCCTTAAAATTACAAATAATAAAGTTGCTGATAAAAAATTAATTGTTTTTAGGGACTCATACGGGAGCTCAATTATTCCATTTTTAGCAGAAAATTATCATGAAGTTATCGTATTAGACTTAAGATATGTCAAATTTGCTAATTTACAAAACTTAGATATTGATTTAACAAACCCAGATGATATATTATTCATATATAGTGTTAATATTATAAATAATAGTTTTTCATTAAAATAGGAGGAAAGTATGAAGAAAATAAGTATATTATTAGTTGTGCTTTGCGCACTTTTGGTTGGATGTTCTAGTAAAAAAGGATTAGATGGTTCATTAAGTGAAATTATGAAAGAGGTTTATGCAGGTATTCCAAGTGACGACTTACCAGATTTAGAAAATAATAAAGTTACTAGTGAAAATTTTAGTTATTATTTAGGCAATGTTACTTTTAAATATAAGGAAGCCTTGGCTAGTGAACCTACAATGAGTTCTATCGCTCACTCAGTAGTTTTAGTAAGACTAGAAGATGCCAAAGACGCTGATAAAGCGATGAAAGAAATCAAAGAAAAAGTAGATCCAAGAAAATGGGTATGCGTAGGAGTTGCAGAAGAGAATGTTCTTGTCGTAAATAGAGGCGACATTGTAATGCTTGTTATGGATGATGAATTAGCTCAAACTATTAAAGATAACTTTTTAAATTTAGAGTAGGTATATATATGTATAAGAAAGTTATTCAAAAAGGCTTAATTATACTTTTAATAATTCTTCTTGGACTTTTAATATATTTAATAAAGTTATCATATAAAGAAAATGAACTAATAAGTACTGGTAGTACAACTACTAAAATAGATACAACTTCTAGTACCACTACCACAGTTACCACCACTACAACAAGTACCACAACTACAACTACTAAAGCAATAGAACTCTCTGATAGTATTTATGCTCCATATCATATAGAAAACTATGATAATTATAGTATAGATAACATTATTGATGATGATATTCAAAGAGTATTTACCGAAAAAGGAGCTGTTGTATGTGGAGACTCAATGGCTGAAGGACTTACTGCATACGGAGTCCTATCTAATAATAATGTTGTATGGCATAGAGGCAGAAGAATAGATAATATGAATAAAGATTTAGACAAAATTAAAGAACTTAACCCTAATTATTTATTTTTAGCATATGGCTCAAATGATTTAGAACTCTGGACCGGAAGAACGAGTTCCTTTATAAATGCCTACACTAAAACTTTAAATATGCTTAAAGAAGAACTTCCAAATACAATATTAGTTATTAATTCAGTTTTACCTGTTAGCATAAAAAAGACAAATAGTGATGCAGCGTTTTCTTATCAAGCAGAATTTAACAATGCCTTAAGAGATTTAGCAAATTCTTACGGGATAACTTTCCTAGAAAATAGTCCATTTTTGTCCGGCAAGGATAAGCCTTATTCAAGCGATGGAGTTCACCCAAAAAGTTTTTACTATTCCTTATGGGCAAAACATATGACTAGTTATTTAGAAACATTGTAAAATAGCTTCTAATGTCTAGTTTTTTTCTTTAAAAAGGGTATAATAAAAATGTAGGAGAAGTATATGAATAAGAGAAGTATTATAACAACCATATTAACAATTATCATATTACTATTATTAAGTTTAATATTTTATCATGTTTCAAATAAAAAAGTAAGCACTAACATTGATATAGATTATCCTGTATTTAAAAATAACAAAGATGTAATAATAAAGAGATATTTAAAAGACATTAACACTAAAAATATTACAAACATTAAATACGAGATAGGTAAATCTAATGATTATACAACAGTATTATTTAAATTTTATAATCAAGATAATTTAGAAAACGTTGAAACTCTAATATTTAATAAAAACAAAAAAATTTCTTTACAAGAATTATTTGATTTAGACAAATTAAAAGACGTTATAGAAACTAAGAAAAACACTGAAAATAAAGAAGAAATAGATTATTCAAAAATTAATATTTTATTTAATGATAAATCTACAACTTTTTATATTAAAGAAAATGAAAATATTAAAAATTTAGAAATAGTAAACAATGAACTAACTGAGGCAGCAAAAATATCATTAAATTTGGATGAAAGTTATCATAAAGAGCACACAATTCAAAAAGAAGCTAAACTAGTTGCTTTTACATTTGATGATGGACCTAGCAAATACACTTTAGATATTGCTAATATTTTAGAAGAATATAACGCTAGCGCTACTTTCTTTGAAGTAGGTTATAACATTAAGGCCCATCCCGAGATTACTAAGGAGTTGTCAGAGAGAGGATTTGAAATAGCTAACCATACAACTGATCATTCAAAACTAACAAAATTAACTGAAGCTAAGTATTTATCAAAAATTAATGATAATAACGCAATATTTAAAGAACTTACAGGAAAAGATATGCCTTATTTAAGACCACCATATGGTTCTTACAACGATAAAATTAAAGCAAAAGCCGGAGTTCCAATTGTAACTTGGAGTTTAGACACTAGAGACTGGGAAAGCCGTAATAAAGACAAAGTAATTGAAATGGTTATAAATAATATTAAAGAGGGAGATATCATATTATTTCATGATTTATATGAAAGCACGAGAGACGCTGTAAAAGAATTAATGCCTCTTTTAAAAGAACAGGGGTATCAAGCAGTAAGTGTTGGTGAATTATTTAAAAGTAAAGGTATCACTTTAGAAGCAGGAACAAGTTATAGATATGCAAGATAACTTGTTTTTTTCATATAATTTTTAGTGTAGCGAACAAAGACTTGCATTTTACATTAAATTGTGGTATAGTATGGGCGAAAAAGAAGGAAAGATATTTAGAAAGAGGGAATTGGTATGAAAAAGAAAATTTTTACATTATTATTTTTACTATTAAGTGTCTTTGGTTTTAGTTTAAAGGCTGATGCAGCACCTGCTACAATCAAGACAACTTCTTTAGGAAAATCATCTAATTTAATTAGTGGAGTTCCCACAGTATATGTAAAACAAACAACAAATTCAATTTATCTATACTGTGAAGAAGCATTAAAAAAATACCCTGCAAATATGACAATCAGATTAAGGGGTGAGGCACCTAAAGGTATGGTTTATATCTTAAAAAATAAGCCTAATACAGGTAATGCATATACTGACTACTATATTATGCAAACTGCAGTTTGGTGGTACAGAGACATTTGGTCTGGAACTAGTAATATAAGCCAGGCAGCAAAAAATACTATTATTAATGGACGTAATTCTAACACAACTTATGCTAAAATTTATAACTTAGTTGAAGGTGCAAGAAATTATTCGGAAGTTATCGGTTCAATTAGTATAAGTGGAAATAATAAGTTCACTGAACAAGGATCTTACTATGTTTCAGATACTATTACAGTAAAAAAATTTGGAATTGCTAACTACAACATCGATTTAATAAATGCTCCTTATGGTACAACTATAACAAATAGATCAGGTAATACTTTTAAAGTATCTGTTCCAAAAAGTTCAGTTCCAGAAGGCAAAACTATTTCTTTCCAAGTAAAAGTTAGTAGTTCTTACACAATCAATACGGCGTATGAATATGAATACGGTGCTAATTATCAGTACGTCCTTTACGGAAAATTAGATACAGTAAATAAACCCGTATCTGCATCATTAAATTTAAGCGTAACTAAACCAGAAGAAAACATTTTCAAAGTATATAAAGTTGATGAAGACGGTGACTATGTAAAAGGTGCTAAGTTAGCTTTATATGAAGGAAACTGTACTAATAAAGCATGCTCTTCAAGGAATTTATACGCTACATGGACAACTACAAATTCTGCAAAAGTATTTGAAAACATTCCAAAAGGTATTTATACATTAGTAGAAATATCTGCTCCATCTGGATATGAAATTGCAGATAAAATGTATGTTAATATTTCTTCAAATAGTGGTACTTTCAAAGTAGAAATGGTTGACTATGAAATTGAAGAGAATAGATTAACTATTAATAAAGTTGACGAAAATGGTAAATACGTTTCGGGTGCAAAACTATCATTATATAGTGAAGATTGTACTAATAAAACATGTTCTTCAAGCAAATTATATAAGACTTGGACAAGTGGAACTACTGCAAAAGTATTTACTGATATCCCAGTAGGTACATACACATTAGTAGAAGTTGAAGCACCAAACGGATATAAGGTAGCAGCTAAGCAGAAAGTAGTTGTTAATAGTGCCAGTGGAAGTTTCACTATCAAAATGATTGATGAAAAAATCAAAACAACGAAAGTAAAAATAAGCAAAACCGATGTTACTGGTTCAAAAGAAATTCCAGGAGCAACACTAGTCGTTAAAGATTCATCTGGAAGTGTAGTAGATAAATGGGTAAGTACCAGTGAAGCACATTATGTAACTGTAGATCCTGGTGTATATACATTATCAGAAACTACTGCACCAAAGGGTTACAAATTAAGTAGTACAACTATTACTTTCAAAGTTGATGAAGATTTAAATCTATATGAACTTGTTGATGGCAAGTACACAAAAGTAGACCATATCAAAATGATTAACGAACTTGTTGATAAGTCTGCAATTAAAATCAATAAATTAGATAGCAAAACTAATAAATATGTTAGTGGTGCAATTTTAATGATAAAAAATAATAAAGGGGAAACAGTAGCAACTATTACTACAACAGATAGTGCAAGTTATATTACACTTGACGAAGGCGAATATGTATTAAGCGAAGAAGCCGCTCCTAGTGGTTATGAAAAAACTGATGCAAAAATTTACTTCACAGTTGACGCTGAAGGTAAGATTAAAATTAAAGGTTCTAACGGATATGTTGATGCCGTAGAAATAACTATTTATAACCAAAAAGAAGAGGATGAAATCATCGTAGTTCCAACAACTGGTCTATCAAGCACAATTACATATGTTGTTGGTACATTAGTAGTATCAGTTGGTGCTGTAATGTTATACAGAAATGGAAAACAAAACTAGAAAAAAATACATAAGTACTGTTATATCAGTACTTGTCCTATTTATAGGGATTTGCATTTTAGGTAGTACTTACTTCAATACAAAAAAACATGAGGTTTTTGATGAAATGAATGAGTTATACTATGAACAAATTGCAAGTGAAATAGAAGACTTAGATGAAATAGATGATGAAGAAATTTCTGTTATCGAAGATGAAACAGAAAAGCCAGCGGAAGTTACAGAACCAGAAAATGTACCAACAACTACTAAAAAACCGGTAGTAAGTATCGACTACACAAAGTATTATGTTGGAAATATATCTATACCAAAAATAGATTTAAAAAGAGGTTTTGTCAGTAAGGATTCTAAATATAACAATGTAAATCGCAACATTTACATTGTTCCTGAATCTGATTATCCTGATAAAGAAGGTGGCAATTTTATACTTGCTTCTCACTCAGGAACTAGTTCAATATCGTATTTTAGAAACTTGTATAAATTAACTTTAGGAGATAAAGTTGATATAACGTACAAAAATAAAAATTATACTTACGTCATAACTAATATTTATACAGATTTAAAAGACGGTGATGTTGCAATCAAAAGAGATAAAAGTAAAACAACGCTTACACTTATAACTTGTACTAAAGGAGACAAAACAACACAAACAATTTATATCTGTGAACGCATATAAGAATAATTTAGGGGGAAAGAGGTGATAATATGGTAGAGTTTACTTTACTAGAAAAGATTAGGACTATTTTTAATCTAATTTTTTCGTCACCTCTTTTTTTAGTCTTATTATTTGGTCTTGTACTTATCATAATAGATATCAAATTCATTTCAAAAAAGGATGGTAAAACTAAAAAGATTTATTCAATATTAAGTTTACTCGTAATTGGGATTCTCATATCAATGTATTATGATTCATTATTGGTGCTTTTGGATAGTATCTCTAAAAATATTGTATCATTAATTTATTTTCCAACAGTATTAGAATATATTATCATGCTAATTATTAGTTTAATCATCTTAATATATTCACTCTTAAGTAAAAAAATATCTTCAAATATCAAAATGTTTAATGCCTTAGCATTTATTTCTAATAGTTATATTTTCTTTCTTATCTTAGATGAAATTGAAAACTCAAAAGTTGATTTATCTAGTAAGATAAGTATATATACAAACGATCATTTAATGATATTATTTGAAATTAGTTTAGGAATCTTTATTATTTGGATGGTGATATTGATATTAATTAAAATAATCAAAATGTTATCTAAACCAAAAGTAGAAGAAAACTTTTATGAGGAACCCGAACTACCAAAAACAATTGAAGAAGTAAGAAGACAAGTAGTATATGAACCAAAAGTAGAATACGTTGTTGTCGAAAAGAAAAGTGATAATGATATGTTCACTTTAGAAGAATATCGTCAAATGAGAGCAATTTTAGAAGTTATTAAAGAAAATCAAAAGAAAGCCTAATTAGCTTTCTTTTATTAGTTTTGCGTGAATTACAAGTCTTTTATCATTTCCATTAGCACATGTTGATAAAGTAAGTATCTTATCATCTGTAGTAACCTCAATATTAAAATCATAAATACTTCTGCCTTTTACTAAATCAATATATGTCTGATAAGCATCAGTAGTAGGAAATGTAATATCTAAATAGTCATTAGTTGTTGGAATAGTATAAATTGAAAATATTTGAAATTTCATATTTTCATTAGGAGTATTAAAAGTAATAATTTGATTAGCACTTTTTTTATACCAGTAAGAATTAAGCGCATATCTTAATGTTCCAAACATTGTTTGATTTGCTAAATTGTGTCCATATATTATTGTATTTTCATTTAATTCATCTGGGTTATTACGATAATCCATAAATATCCAACCATGACGATTTTTATTTTGATAATAATCGCGTCTTAAATAATAATCATTATCTTTAGCCTGAACAACTGGATAATCAATCCGTGTGTTATTAACAGTTAACCAACCAACAGTATCTTTATTTATTTCCTGAAGTGTAGAAAATACTTTTTCATACTGAATATCATAAACTGTAGTAGTTGTGGTAGTAGTTGTTGTCAAATCTTCATCACCAGGTTCAATAACATCAAGTGGATTTTCCTCTTCAGTTTTCTTTTGATTTACTTTAATTATCTCTTTTAAATTATTTTCGATTCCAAGATAGTGCTGTTCATCGACATAATTTTTATAATAATTAATACCAATCATAAAAATAATTACTAGTATTACTGCCCCAAGAGAAACTTTAATAAAATTTATATTAATTTGCTTAAATAAATTGTTCCTTCTATATTCTTCACTATAATTAATTTTAAAAGTTATATTTGCATTCAAAAGTAATCTTTCATTAACTTTCTTATATTTACTTATCACATTAATATCTGTATCTTTTAAGTTATCATATTCAAAACTTATTTTAATATCTTCCTTAGCATTTTGAATAAGTAAATTCATCATAAAGTCAAAAGCACTTACACTAAAATTTTTAAAATTGATTTCCTTTAAATACTTGTTTATCTTAATAAAAGTAACTATATCATTTTTATCATCACTAGTAAAATCAGAAATAACAATATTTTTCTTATAATAAATATCCGAATAAGTATTAAGATTATTAACTTTCATAAAATTACTAACAAATAAAATCTCTGTCCTAGTTTTAACAACAATCTTTTTATTAGTATCTAATCTATCCAATAATATTCTAGGAAAATCATATACCTCTAGGTTTTCTAAATAATTATTATCTAATAGTTTTAAAAATATATCATAATTAATTGACTCATCAGGCTTAATAATTAAGTTAGTGATATTTGGAATAGTATTAATAATATCTAAAATAACAGTAATAAGTTCAAAATCTCTTATACACACAGTATTTATTTTACGTTTAATAATTATAACATTTAAAAACGAAGATACCAACTCAAGATTATTTTTAATATAAACATCAGAAAATACCAATTCTTTAGTATCAATGACATTTGTCTTATTCAAATCTTCTTTAGGAGTATCTTTTATAAGCTTATAAGCATTTATACAATTACCATTTACTTTAAATACTATCTTTATCATAAATTAATAATAACATAAATTAAAACTAAAGTGAATAAGAAAATCTAAAAATAATCAATATAATATTGGTGAGATTATGAAATTATTTGTTGCTATCTTTAGAACAGTTTTCTTCTACTTCTTTATCATGCTTAGTTATCGCTTAATGGGAAAAAGAGAAATAGGCCAGTTAGGCGTCATCGATTTAATTGTATCTATATTAATTGCCGAATTAGTAGCAATAAGTATTGAAAATATAGATGACCCAATAATTTTAACTGTAGCACCTATATCCGTACTTGTATTAATCGAGATCATTTTTGCCTTTTTATCAATTAAATATAGAACCTTTAGAAATCTTTTAGATGGAAAACCAAGTATCATAATAAACAAGGGCATACTTAACTATAAAGAAATGATTAAACAAAGATATAGTTTAGATGACCTTTTATTAAGTTTAAGACAAAATAATATTAAATCTATAGAAGACGTCGAGTATGCCTTCTTAGAAACAAATGGTAAGTTAAGTATTTTTAAATACAACATTTTTAAAACAGAAGGAACATATCCTCTAGCACTTATTGTTGATGGGGTAATACAGACAAAAACTCTTAAAGAAATCAAACATAGTAAGTACTGGCTTCTTAACTATTTAAATAAACAAGATACTGATCTTAATAATGTCTTCTATGCATTTTACAAAAATAAAAAAATTTACTTAATAAAATATACTGATTTAAAAAGTGTCTAATTGCGTCAATCAACATGTAAATTAAATGTAACCTATTGCGAGCAAAAAACAAATGATTTATCATAATATAGTAGGGAGAAGTTATGAAAGATTTTGCAGTTAATTTAATTAGATTACTATTAAGTTTTATAATATTATTATTCTCTGAAGAATACTTTTATAAGTTTCTTTCACTGTTCAAAATAAATATTAGTAAAACATTTACAAGCATAATTTTATATATTATCATTTCGTTTTTTATATATCTAATTTACAAGCCAGAATTAAAAAGTGAATTTAAAAAATTTAAAAGAAAACTTATGAGTAATATGGTCTATGCCTTTGTAGCATTTCTCATAATATTTGTAACAATGTTAGTATCAAATTATATCTTATCAGTAATAGCTAAAAGTTTTTACATTAGTTATAACAGCATAAGTTTCTATAATATATTTAATAAACCTTTTAATTTAGATCTTATAATAGAAATCTTAAAAAACATTATTTTAATTCCTTATTTAAAAGTTACCATCTTTGATTTAGGCGTTAATCGCTTATTCAGTTATAGTGGTAGTATCTTTGCTTCCGGATTAGCAGCAGCTCTATATAATGCATACTTAATCAAGGGGACAATTGGTTATATGATCGTTAATTCAACTTTAACATTTATATTATTTATGCTTTTAGCACTTATCTATCGAAAAAACAATAACATTGTAACTAGTATCGTAACTTATAGCATCTATATGCTTCTAGCAAGCGTACTCTATAGCAGTATTATGTGAGGTTAATATGAAAGAAAGATTACTTAATATTATAAAAATAGCAGTAGCTTTAATCGCTTTTTTAACGCTTAGTTCAATATTAGCGCTAGGAATAAAACACATGGGCTTTGCTATAACTGACTACAAAGATGCTGTAATTATTACATCAGCAGCAGAAGTCATTCTAGCAGTATTAATATTTGTTCTATATAGTAAAGATTTAATTCAGGATAGGAATGTAGTAAAAGAAAAAGATTTTATAAAAAAAATAATAAAATATTCTTGCATGTTTTGGGGGATAAAAATAATTAGTAGTGTTGTAATGGCCATCTTATGTGTTATGTGTGGTTATGAAGTTAACGTGAGTGAAAATCAAGAAGCAATCAACTTATATACAACTAGTGCTCCCATCTTAATGCTCTTAACAACTAGTATTACAACTCCTATTGTTGAAGAAGGCATCTTTAGATTGGGTATCAGTAAAATAATTAAAAATAAGTATTTGTTTATAATTACAAGTGGCATCTTCTTTGGCTTCCTGCATATTTTCCCAACAGATTTAAACATTGTATACGCTTTAATAAATAGCATTCCATATGTAACAATGGGAATGGTTCTAGCCTATATATATAAAAAAGAAGATAACATTTACTATCCAATGATCCTACATGGCTTAAATAATTTTATCAGCATGATCCTCTTCTTTTGCTCTTGAAAAAATAAAAAAATATTGTATAATAGAAAGAAATTTTGGTGTTATTATGAAAGATTTATTAGAAAATTTAATGGGGTTTATTTATTCACTTAGTATGGGAGATTATTTCTTCTTTATTGGTACAGTACTACTAATCGTATTATTAGTATATATTGTATATTTAATTAAATGTGGTGATGATGAAGAAGTAGTTCCAGGCAAAGATGGTTTTGATATCGAAGCAGTATGCAAAAACATTGAAAAGAACTATAAACCTGAAACTATAAAACTAACTAGTTATGAAGAAGAACAAGAAAATAATGCTATAATTAGTTATGATGAACTTATAAGAAATAAAGACAAGATAAACATTAATTATGATGATGAGTATAGTAATCCAATTCCTGAACTAGAAGTAAGAAAAATATCTTTCAGTGAAGATAAAAACGAAAATACTCTTGAAATGCCAAAATTAAATGTAAAAATGTTTGAATACGAAGAAGAAGAAAATTTTCTAAAGGCATTAAAAGAATTACAAAAAGATTTAAGCCATTAGTGGCTTTTTTTTAGGAGGTAAACATGAAAGTAGCAATTGAAACATTAGGATGTAAAGTAAATTTTTATGAATCAGAAGTAATAAAAGGAATCTTTATTAATAATAAATATGAGATAGTATCACTTGAAGATAAACCAGATGTAGTCGTAATAAATACATGCTCAGTAACAAACCAAAGCGATGCAAAAGATCGTAAAATAATCAGAAAAGCTAAAAGAGAAAATCCGGATGCTATAATTATTGTCTGTGGTTGCTATACTCAGCAAGACCCTAAAGAACTAGAAGACTTAGACATTGATATTATCCTTGGCAATAAAGATAAAACTTTAATCGTAACTCTTTTAGAAGAATATTTAAAAAATAGAAAACAAATTAAGAAAATCTATAATTTACAAGAAGCTGAATTTGAAGAAATGCAAATTGCTAAAAACTATGATAGAACTCGTGCCTTTGTCAAAATAGAAGACGGCTGTGATAATTACTGCTCATACTGCATTATTCCCTATGTAAGAGGTCGTGTACGCTTTAAAGATTATGATAGTGCTTACAACGAAATAAAAACGCTAGTTGCTGATGGTTTCAAAGAAATTGTTCTAACTGGTATTCATACTGGAAGGTATCCTAATCTAACTAAATTAATTCACGAAATAAGTAAACTTGATGGATTAGAAAGAATTAGAATAAGTAGCATTGAAATAACTGAAATTAACAATGAGGAATTCTTAACTGAATTAAAAGACAATCCTAAACTATGCAAGCATATGCATATCCCAGTTCAAAGTGCTTGTAATAACACTCTAAAAATGATGAATCGTAAATATACAATCGAAGAATTTAATGAAATAATAAAAAAAATCAGAACCATAAAACAAGATATAAATATAACGACTGATCTTATCGTTGGTTTTCCAACTGAAACTGATGAAGACTTTAACGAAAGTTTAAAAAATGCTGAAGAATTAAAATTTGGTAAAATTCACGTATTCCCATATTCTAAAAGAAATGGTACTGCCGCATCTAAAATGAAAAATCTTGTATCAGATAAACAAAAGACTGAAAGAACTCATAAAATGCTTGAACTATCAGATAAACTAGAAAAAGAATACTACAAAAAGTATATTAATAAAGAAGTAATCCTTTTAACTGAAGAATACAAAGACGGTTACACATATGGATATACAGATAATTATTTAAGAATAAAAGTAAAAGAAAACATTGAAAGAGGAAAACTAGTTAAAGTCAAGATAACATCATTAGAGGACTTAACTCTAATTGGGTACTTGTTATAATTGAAATAATATTATATACTTAAAATAGGTGAGAGTACATGAAAATATCAGAAAAATATAAAGTGAACGGAAACGTTAATAATCAGCAAGTAAGCGGTGAAGTAACTATCTATCCAAATAATTTTACTAACGTTCCTAAAAAATCAATTATAGCCGGCTTTAGAACAAGTTTAAAAGAACTAAAACGTAAATTTGGCACAATTAGCCTTTATGACAAAGAAAGAACCAAAAAAGCTGCATCATTAATTCTTGCTGGAACAATTACTTTAACAAGTTTAACTGGTTGTACTTTCTGTAAAAAAACTGTAGCCGAAATACCAACTCCATCAGATACAGAAACAGTTGTAGCAGTTAAAGAAGAGACAAAAAGAATATCATACACAGTTGAATTAGGCGACTCACTTTGGTCAATCGCTCGCAAATATTGTGATAGTGATGGCGAAATCGTAAACGAGATTAAAAATATCTGCAAACTTAATAATTTAAAAGAAAACAGCATTCTTCCTGCAGATACTATTCTTAAACTTGATGTGCCAGAGTCTAAATTAATTAACTTTGGAATTGTAAATGAAGATGACAAAGCAATAGCTGAAGATACCCAGAGAATTGAGTACACCTTAAGAAGAGGCGACAATCTTTGGTATATTGTAAGATCATACAAATTAACTAAAACTGAAATTGCTAATGAAATAAAACATATATGTGAAATTAATGGTATCAGTGACCCAGACAAACTAGAAGAAGGCACTACAATTAAATTAGACGTTCCTATATCTAAACTATCCGAGTTTGGCATTGAGATTGAAAAGAAAGAAGAAGCACCAAGCGTTAAAGAAAAAACAGAATATGAACTCTTAGATGACGAATGGGAAAGCAAATCTCAGTTTATATATGATTCATGGAATAATGCAAAAGATAGTGTTCATCCAGATAATCTAATGTTCCAAAGAGATTATAAAAGAATGTTTGAAAGTGATACCAATGAATACGACGGTGGCATCTTCCATAAAGCCTATGGCGAAAGAGAAAAATTAAAAGAAATGCTTGAAATAGAAGGACTCTACAAAGAAGAAAGTATAGAAAACCAAATAAACAAAATAAACGACTTATATAATCTTCAGTTCGAATTAACTGAAGTAAATCTAGGTTCTAACTACAACATGGATTCTTATACTAAAGGGATGTAACGTAAAGTTAAATCCTTTTTCTTTACAATAATCGTTGTAAATATTTAAAATATGATAAGATAAAGATGCAGGTGAATTATGAAAAAGAAAAAGAAAAAACTAAAAATATATCGCGTGTTAGCTTTATTACTTGTAATTTTAACCGTATTTGCAACTGGAACACTTATATATTTTAATGTATTACCATATAAATATTTAGTTCCAGGTATGGTTGTACTTGGCTTCATAATATTCTTTATTGTATGTATGTTATGCCGTAAGACAAGAGGTTATGTAAAAGTAATAAGTATAACACTTACAATAATTATAATGGGTATAGAGGTGGCTGGTATTAACTATGCCTTCGGAACAATTACCTTCTTTAACAAAATATTTGATATTGGTGTCAGAACTGAAACATACGGCGTATATGTTTTAGATGATTCTAAATATGAAAAAGTTAAAGATTTAGACAACAAGAAAATATCTGTTTATTCTCCAAGTGATAAAGCAATTGAAAAGTTAAACAAAGAAATTTCTTTTAAAGAAAAAGACTACGATAATATAGACGAAGCAGTAACTAGCGTATTAGAAAAAGAAAATGATGCTATTTTCGTCAATAGTGGCATAATGGAAATCTATAAAGAAAGCTACGATAAGGTAAAAGACTTAAGATTAGTTGGTTCATACGATGTTACAATCAAAAGTGAAAACAAACTAAAAACTGTTAAAGTTACTGAAAAACCATTTGCAGTTTATTTAAGTGGCATCGATACAAGTGGCAAAGTTAATAAATCAGCAAGAAGTGATGTTAACTTACTCGCAGTAGTTAACCCTATAAAAGGTAAAGTCCTAATAATAAGTATTCCAAGAGACTACTATGTAACATTATCAAGCAAAAAGGCTAAAGATAAACTAACACATGCTGGAATATATGGTGTATTAGAAAGTGCTAATACAGTAGGGGACTTACTTGATTTAGACGTTAACTATTATGCAAGAGTAAACTTCACATCATTTATTAAAATAATTGATTCCCTAGGTGGAATAGAAGTAAATGTAGATAGACCTGATTATAGATACAATGATGCGATAGATTGTGGCTCTAACACAATATGTGAGCAAAATTCTCAAAGACAGTTTGGTACTAAAATGATTTATATTAAACCTGGTAAACAAACACTAAGCGGAGAAAAAGCCCTAGCATATGCCAGAAATAGACATCAATTTGCAGGGGGAGATAATGCAAGAGGCAAACATCAAAGCCAGATTATTGAGGGTATTATCAATAAAGCAGTAAGCCCAGCAATCTTAACAAAATATAATAAACTATTAAGCAGTTTACAAAATGGCGTAATGACAAACATTGAACAAAAAGATATTACTGACTTAGTTAACATGCAATTAGATAAAAATATAAAATGGCAAATTGAAACAATTAGTTTAACTGGCACTGATAGTTATAATACAACTTACTCAACTGGTGGCTTAAAAGCATATGTCATGAAACCAGATGAAAAAAGCATCGCCAATGCCAAAATTAAAATATCAGAAATAATGAAAGCAGAGTAGAGGTAACAAACGTTATCTCTCTTTTCATATCAAAATAAAACGTAACTCTCTCAATTGTTTACTTTAAGTATACCAGTACAAAATTTTACGCCATAGAATATTTTGGGTGAAAAATTAACTTGACATAGGGGGGGTGTGTTATATACTTACTATAGAAAGATAGTGAGTATTTATGAACCAAGAAGTAGAAAATAAAAATTTAGAAAATTCAAAAAAGAGGCTCAAAGTGTACTACAGTTTGCTAGTTAGCGTGCTGTGTTTTATTGGAGTCTCTTTTGCATTCTTCCAACTCTTTTTAAGGCAAACAGATAATAATGGGATAAGTGCACTTAATTGTTTTAGTTCAACACTAACCGAAGAAACAAGTGCGATAAACTTATCTAATGAGTTTCCAATAAAAAATGAAGATGGAATAAAAAAGACACCATTTACATTTAAAATTACTAATAACTGTAATAACTATGTAAAAGCATATATTACAATAGATCCTTTAAAAGAAGGAACATCTAATTATATTCTTAGTAAATATATGAAAGCAAATGTATCTACTAAAGGAACAACTGATGGTACATCACTTATCATAGGAACACAAAATACTAAAGTACTTGATAATAAACATAATGGATATATTGTTAAAGAAGTTGGATTAAATAAAAACGAAAGCAAAGAATTTGATTTAAGACTATGGATAGATTATGATACTACTAAAGAACAAGCAGCAGGTATGACATATTTAAGTCAAGTAGTTATTGTTACAGAGCCAGGTAAACAAACTTTAAGTGAAGCTATACTAACAAATAATGAGGTTAAGACTCCACTTACAACTCCAGGAAAAGAAATAAGTGCACATACAAAAGATGATATAACAACGACTCAAACTGTAAGTGTATCTTCAGCAGAACAAGCATATTATGTAACATATGGTACTGGCTGGACAGCAAATGGTACAAAGTTTAACTTAACTGGAACAGCAGTAACGAGTGATACATATGTGAATTCATATTCGGATTTGGTAGGTAAATATTTACCATCTGGTTTATATTATTCTGGTTCAAGTGCTGCTGGGGATATGAAAACTACAATCAATTTAAGCAAAGTTTATTACGTAGTAAGCGCTACATCAAGTAGTTATACTTATAAGATAATCACATCAAATAAAAATGTGAGCGAGGCTCTTTTAGCAAGCACGGAAGATGATTATGGAACAAGTTATTATTTTAGAGGCAATGTAAAAAACAATTATGTAGAGTTTGCTAATAAATGCTGGAGGATAGTGAGAATAGCTGGAGATAATTCAGTAAAATTAGTGTTACATAATGATAATACTGGTGGTGTAAGTGATCCGTGTTCTTCAGCAAATAATAGCACTAGTGCAGCATTTGCAAGATTTTCTGGTACAACATATGAAAGTGAATTTAATTCAAGTGATGATGATAATGCTTATATAGGTTTTATGTATGGCACAGCAGGTTCTAATGACTATGCTAATACTCACGCTAATATAAACAAAAGTATAATTCTAACTAATTTAGAAATTTGGTATAATAATAATCTTTCATCATATGATAGTAAAATAGTAAGTACCGTATGGTGTAATGATAAAACAAATGTAACAGGATTAGGATATGGTACAAATAAAACATATTATGGTGCTGATCAAAGATTAGCAAGTGCAAGTGGTAATGCTGGTGGAACCGGTCCTAGTTTAAAGTGTAATGGAGAGTTCAGTAAGGTAGCATCAAAAATAGCTTTAATGACAGCAGATGAATTGGCATTTGCTGGATATGCAGAAAATATAGGCAATACAATAGTTTATTTACAAGAAAATTCATCTTCTAGTGTAAATTGGTGGTCTTTGTCTCCTTTATTCTTCAATGGCGACTACGCTTTAGTTTGGGTTGTTGGTGGTTATGATGGCTATTTGTATGGTCGTAATGTGGAGTATAGTAGCGATATTCGTCCATCTATATCATTGGTTTCAAATATTACAATTTCTGGTGGTTCTGGCACCTCAGAAGACCCTTACGTTGTTAATTGATAGGTTTAATGCCTATCTTTTTTTAGTGCAAAATAAAAAAGACTACAAGTCTAAAATCTCATAGTCTCTTGCTTTATTATTAATTTCTGAATCCTTAATAGTCTCTTCTAATCCTAAATTACTATTGGTTCCTAAATCATCCTCTAAATCAATTAACTTTAATATTTCTTCAAATGTTGTCTCACCACTTACAACCTTAGCAAGCCCATCTTGAAGCATTGTTATTGTTCCCGATTTATAAACTAACTTTCTAAGTTCTGGCTTTGGTGCATTTCTAACTATTGCGTCCCTAATCTCTTGATTAATTAATAACACTTCATGAATAGCAATTCTGCCAGCATAACCTTGATGACAATATTCACAACCATGCGGTTCATAAATTTCTTTAACATCTATATTAAGTGCTTCTTTAAATACTTTTTGTTCATAATCAGTTGCAGTTCTACTAGTTCTACAATGCTTACAAAGTCTTCTTGCAAGTTTTTGCGAAATAATACCAGTAAGAGCTGCTCCTAGTAAATACCTTTCAACTGACATATCTGTTAAACGTTCAATAGTATTAAGCGAGTTATTAGTGTGGATAGTAGAAAGTACTAAGTGTCCAGTGATTGATGCTCTAACGGCAATTCTAGCAGTCTCATCATCACGAATTTCGCCAATCATTATAATATCTGGGTCTTGTCTTAAAATACTTCTTAATACGTTAGCAAACGTAAGACCAATTTCTGAAATTACCTGAACCTGATTAATTCCTTCAATATTCATTTCTATCGGATCTTCTACAGTAATTATATTTCTATCTTCAGTATTTAATCTTTGCAGTATAGAGTAAACAGTTGTAGATTTACCTGTACCAGTAGCACCAGTAACTAAGATGATACCATTTGGTTCATTTATCATTTTAATAACTTTATTATAATTTTCTTTATTAAAATCCAATTCCTCAATACCAGCACTACTCATTGAGTAATCCAAAATACGAATAACAATTTTTTCACCTAAATTAGTTGGTAGGGAAGAAACACGCAAATCCACATTAACATTTTCAAGTTTATTCTTAATTGCACCATCTTGTGGAATACGTGACTCCGTAATATTCATTCCAGCAATAATTTTAATTCTTGTAATCATGTTCTTTTGAATATATAACGGAACATGACTATAATCCATAAGTGATCCATCAATACGCATTCTAATTCTAAGACCTTTTTCATAAGGGTCAAAGTGAATATCTGATGCTTTTCTTTTTATTCCGTCTAAAATTATATTATTAACAATATCTGTAATAGGTACTTCTTCATAATTAAAGTTTACGAGATCATCATTTGGCGCAGAAAGCTGGCTTGCATCTAATAAAACATCGTCTTTTTTTTGTGACTCGTCCATCTTTCCACCACCTTTTATTCTAAAATAATTATAGCAGTAAATCACATCTTAAGCAAGAGCACACTTGATAATTTCAAAAAAATAATATATAATAACCTTAGTTTTCATGGAAACTGAGGAGTAATACTTATTTTATTTATAGAGAGTTAACATTTGGTGCAAGTTAATAATAAAAAAGTATGAAGGTTGCAGTGGAGAAAAATCGTTAATATGCGTTAAATATCTAAAGAATAACAATAGTTATAAAAGTAAGGTGGTACCGTGAATTATCTCACCCTTATGTTTATAACTATTTTTTTAAAGAAAGGGATTGATAAAAATGTATCGTGAATTTGAAGAATTTGTTTTTAATAATTATGATTTTAATGAACCAGCAATAAAAAGAAAATACTATCACTCAAAAAGAGTAAGTACTATTTCTAAAAAGATAGCAGAGCACCTTGCCTGGCAACTGGAAGACATTAAATTAGCAACTCAAATTGGTTTACTTCATGACATTGGTAGATTTGATGAATGGACAATGTATAAATGCTTTAACAAATATATGGACCACGGATCATACGGAGCATATCTCCTAAATAAAGAAGAATATGAAAAAATGTTTAACATTAAATCATATGATAAACAAGAAGTGCTAGATGCTATTTACTACCATAATAAATTAAAACTTCCAGCATCACTAAAAGATAATAAATTTTGCAAACTTATAAGGGATGCTGATAAACTTGATATTATCTATCAGTTAAGTCAAAGAGAAATCGTCATAGAAAATAACACTCACGTCATTAGTAAAGAAGTTTTCAAAGAATTTAACAAAGGCACAACTATTACAAACAAACATATAAAAACATATGCTGATAAAGTTCTAAGCATTCTTGCACTCGTCTACGATATCAACTATGATTACACACTAGAACTACTAAAAAACTTTAACTACATAAATAAAATATATGATAATTTAGAAAACAAAGAGTTTTACAAAGACTACTTTGATAAAATAAACAAATACATAGAAAAGAGGTAAATTATGTTAGATACTAAATATAATCATGAGGAAGTTGAAAAGGGAAAATATTCATTTTGGCAAAGTAAGGGATACTTTAAAAGTGGAGATAAAACTAAAAAACCTTATTGCATAGTACTTCCACCGCCAAATGTTACTGGAGTTTTACACTTAGGTCATGCTTGGGATGTTGCGTTGCAAGATGCAATTATCAGATATAAAAGAATGGAAGGATATGACTGTTTGTGGCTTCCTGGAATGGATCACGCTGCTATAGCAACAGAGGCTAAAGTAGTTGCTCGTCTTAAAGAACAAGGAAAAGAAAAATACCTAATAGGACGTGACGCTTTCCTAAACGAATGCTGGAAATGGACTAATGAACACGCTGACGTAATTCGAAATCAGTGGGCCTCTTTAGGTGTATCCCTAGATTACTCTAAAGAACGTTTCACTCTAGACAAAGGAATTGAAAAAGCAGTTCAAAAAGTATTTATCGACTATTACAATGAAGGACTTATTTATAGAGGCGAAAAACTAATTAACTGGGATCCTGTAGCAATGACTGCTTTATCAAATGAAGAAGTAGTATATAAAGAAGAAGAAAGTGCATACTACCATATCAAATACTACCTAGAAGATGATAGTAACTATGTTGTAGTAGCAACAACAAGACCAGAAACTTTATTTGGTGATACCGCTGTAGCAGTTAATGCAAATGACGAAAGATATAAAGACTTCATTGGTAAAAATGTTAAATTACCACTTACAAACAGATTAATTCCTATTATTACTGATGAACACGCTGATATGACTAAAGGTACCGGTGCAGTTAAAATAACTCCAGCATCAGATCCTAACGACTTTGAAGTAGGGCTTCGTCATAATTTAAAAAGAATCATTATCATGAATGATGATGCTACCATGAATGGCGAGTGTGGTAAATATGAAGGCCTAACAAGAGAAACATGCCGCAAAGAAGTAGTAAAAGAACTAGAAATACTAGGCTTACTAATTAAAACAGAACCAATCAAACACGAAGTAGGTCACTCTGAAAGAACAGGCGTTATTATTGAACCAATGATTAAAAAACAATGGTTTGTTAAAATGAGACCCCTAGCAGATAAAGTTTTAGAACTTCAAAAAGACTCAAAGACTAAAGTTCATTTTGTTCCTTCAAGATACGAAAAAACAATGAATCACTGGATGGAGATTACTTATGATTGGTGCATATCTCGTCAGTTATGGTGGGGACACCGAATTCCAGCGTGGTATAAAGGCGATGAAGTTTTCGTTGGTGTAAATCCTCCAGAAAAAGAAGGCTGGACTCCAGATCCTGACGTATTAGACACTTGGTTTTCAAGTGCATTATGGCCTTTTGCAACTCTAGGATGGCCAGATAACACTGAAGACTTACAAAGATACTACCCAAACAACACTTTAGTTACTGGTTATGACATTATCCCATTCTGGGTAAATAGAATGACTTTCCAAGGCGAAAAACTACTAGGACAAAGACCATTTGAACACTGCCTAATCCATGGGCTAATCAGAGATAAACAAGGAAGAAAATTCTCAAAAAGTTTAGGTAATGGTATCGACCCATTTGACATGGTTAAACTATATGGAGCAGATGCCCTAAGATATTATTTAGTAAGTGATGTAGCACCTGGAACTGATATGCGTTTTGACGAAGACAAAATTAAAGCAGCTTGGAATTACATCAATAAAATTTGGAACGCATCAAGATTCGTACTATCTAGCACTAGCACTTTAAAAGAAATAAATCTAGAAAACCTAAAACCAGAAGATAAATGGATCCTAACAAAATACGAAAAGACAATCGAAAAAACTAAAAAATACATGGATAAGTTTGAATTTAATAATGCCTGTGCTGCTATCTATGATTTCTCATGGAACTACTTCTGTGACTACTATATTGAAATGGCAAAATATACATCTGAAGATATCACGACCAAATCAGTATTAATAACAGTGCTTACTGGTATTTTAAAACTTCTTCATCCATTCATGCCATACGTAACTGAAGAAATATATCAAATGCTACCAGTAAAAGATGAAGAATCAATCATGATTTCTAAATATCCAAAACATAACAAAAAATATATTTTTACACTTGAAGAAGAAATCGTAGATGATGAAATTGAATTCATTAAAAACTTTAGAAATATAAAAGCCGAAAACGCAATGACTAAAGATTTAAAAGTAATGTTTGATACAACAGACGATAACAACCTAATCGTTAAAATGCTTAAACTAGATGATAACCTAGTAAAAGAACCTTTAGGTATCAAATCATACAAAGTATTCTCTAGCAAAATAAAAGCAACTATCTTCTTCGAAAAACTAGAAACCGAAAAAGACATCGAAGCTAAAAAAACTGCTATTAAAATCCTAGAAGCTTCTATCCTAAGAAGAGAAACTCTTCTAGCAAACGAAAACTATGTAAATAAAGCACCAGCGAAAATAGTTGAACTTGATAGACAAAAACTAGAAGAAGAAAAGAAAAAATTAGAAGAACTAAGAAGGTAAGACAAAACTTGCCTTTTTATTATATAATTATAGTAGGAGAGTCCTATGAAAATAACTAAAAATAAAAATTTAAAAGATTATAACACTTACAAACTAAACGCTATATGTAAAACATTTATTGAAATAGATGCTGAAGAAGAACTAATAAAATTAATAAACAACATTAAAGAACCATACAAAATGATTGGTAATGGGTCAAACCTTATCTTACCAGAATACATAAATGGAATTATTATTCATCTAAACTTAAAAGATATTTATATAAAGAATAATGAAATAACAGCATCATCCGGGATTTTACTACCAAATCTTGTAAATAAAACTATCAATAATAACCTAACTGGTCTAGAGTGGGCTTCTGGTATCCCGGCAAGTTTAGGCGGTGCTATCATGAATAACGCTGGAGCATACAAGCATAGCATCCTAGACTTCATAACTAAAATCAAAGTATTAGAAAATAATCAAATAAAAGAAATAACTAAAGATGAAATCAAAGCATCTCATCATCAAACAAATCTAAAAAACAAAAATATTATAATTTTAAGTGCAACATTAAAACTAGAAAAAGGTAATAAAGAAGAATCACTAAACTTAATAAAAGAGTACACTCAAAAAAGAATTAATTCTCAGCCCATAAATTACCCATCAGCCGGAAGTGTTTTTCAAAATCCAGAAGGCGAGTATGCCGGAAAAATAATTGAAAGTCTCGGTCTAAAAAATTTTCATATTAAAGATGCATATATAAGCGAAAAACACGCAAACTTCATAATAAATAAAGGCAGTGCAACTTCTAAAGACATCCTTGAATTAATAAAAATTATCAAAGATCAATGTAAAAGAGAGTATAATATCAATCTAAAATTAGAACAAGAAATAATTAATGAAAACCTGAAATAGAACGTTCGTTTGACTAATGCATAAAAATATGGTATAATCTAGCCAGATATGGGGGTTTTATAATGATAAGTAGAAAAGAATTACAGTATGTATCCACACATACAAAAGATGTACCATTTCCAGGAATAAACTATGCTGCTGAAGTTATGGAAAATTTACATGCGGCATTTAAAGCCTACGAACAAAAATATCAAGACAAAAGTTATAATTTCATCTTAAGTAATGGAGAAGAATTTACTTTTGAAATTCTGGCTAAAAACATTGCTCACCTTCTAGGCATTAACTATAAAGGCATTTTAAGTGATTATATGGAGCCAGTTAGATCAAATTTGTTAGGAATAAAACCAGGAGAGAATGTAACTTCATATGACGTACTAAAAATAATTATTGATAGAGCAGAAGATATAATTAAACATGATGCAACTGATAAAAGCAGAACATTATTAAATTACTATAAAATAATGATTAGATGTATTGCTTTTTCTAAACTATCAACATTTGAAACTTTTGACTTTGGATGCATCAACTTTAATAAAGAAATATATCATGGTAAAGGGTTAACATTTCAAGGCACAAGTACCAAATTCCTTTTTACACCAAGTGATGAAACCATAACACCATACTTCATGATGGGATTAAAGCAAACAGATGAAGGCTTGTACATTCCCGAAACAATAATGGCCCCAGAAAACTTTAGTAGATACTTAATAGAACAAACTCTTTTGCTTCCAATTCAAGTAATTATATCAAATAATGATGAACTAAATAAAATATGTGCCACGCCATCAGAAAAATTAAGCCTATTAAACATGTATAAAAATCTGATTGAAGTCTACAAAACAAACAGCTTCATTGATGTCTTTGCAGACTATGAAAGTACCCTAAGAGAAAACAAGAAAAGGGTAGTACATTAAAAAGAATTGACTAAACAATAAAAATCATCTAAAATAATATTAGAAATTTGTAAGAGACACATTTATTAAAACTAATCTTAAAGAGAGCCTATGCTGCTGTAATATAGGTAGATAAAGATAATAAATCCTCCTCTAAAAAAACAAACCGGGTAATTCCGTTATCAAAATTAAGTAAAAATAAGGATGGTACCGCATAATATATGCTCCTTTAAGTATCATCCTTTTTAATTAGAAAGAAGGATTAAGATGAAATTAAAAACAAACTTTTTCTACACTCTAAGAGAAAATGCAAAAGACGAAGATAGTACAAGTGGTAACCTACTTGTAAGAAGTGGTATGATTAAAAAGATAGGTGCAGGCATCTACATGTTCATGCCTTTAGGTTTACGCACCTTTAATAATATTAAAAACATAATCAAAGAAGAAATGGATAATGCTGGAGCGCAAGAACTTTTAATGCCAAGTTTAATTCCAGAAGAATACTACGAAGTATGTGGCAGAGTAGCATCACTAGGTAGCTCAATGTTCCACCTACAAGATAGATACTCTAAACCATACGTTCTAGGTCCGACACACGAAGAATTATTTACCGTAGCTGCTAAAAATATGGTTAGAAGTTATAAAGATCTACCTTTTACAATCTATCAGCAAGCACCAAAATACCGTGATGAACCAAGGCCAAGATATGGACTTATCAGAGTTCGTGAGTTTACTATGAAAGACGCATACTCATTTGATAAAGACGAAGAAGGCCTAGACATTTCGTATCATAAGATGTTTGATGCTTACAAAAAGATTTTTGATCGTATTGGTTTAAACTATGCAATTGTTAAAGCAGATACTGGTGTAATGGGTGGATCATTATCAGAAGAATTCCAAGCAATAACAGACATTGGTGAAGACACTATTGTATTATGTAATAAATGTGATTATTCATCAAATATAGAAGTATCAAAACATATTCCAGACGAGCCAATTAAAGAAGAACTAAAAGAAAAAGAATTAGTCGAAACTCCTCACATGCAAACAATTGAAGAAGTAACTAAGTTCTTAAATATTGATATTAAGAAAACAGTAAAAGCCCTTTTAATGAACATCGATGGAAAACTAACTATTTTCTTCGTAAGGGGAGATAGAACTCTAAATGAAACAAAAGTTACTAAGTTATTAAAATGTAATGAAATTAACTTTGCAGATGATGCTCTTATTAGTACATCTAATGCTTGTCCAGGATTTACCGGTCCAATTAACTTAACTGGAGCACAAATCATCATCGATGAAGAAGTACTAAACATGACTAACTTCGTAGTAGGAGCTAACAAAGAAGGTTATCACTATATGAACGCTAACATCAATGACTTTACCTATGATATATCTGCAGACATCGTAAACGTTGAAGAGGGTGATACATGCCCAGTATGCGGTGGAAAACTATACTTTAAAAAAGGCATTGAAGTAGGTAATACATTTAAACTAGGAACCAAATATTCTGAAAAATTTGACTTAACATACCTAGATGAAAACAACAAAATTAATCCAGTAGTAATGGGATGCTATGGTATTGGTCCAGGAAGAATCCTAGCTTCATACGTAGAACAGAACAACGATGACAAAGGTATTATCTGGCCACTAAATATAGCACCATTTAAAGTAGCAATATGCGCACTTAATACTAATGATGAAAATTGCATGAACTATGCTAATAAATTACATGATGACTTAGAAAAAGCAGGAATCGATACCATATTAGACGATAGAGAAGAGCGCCCTGGCATTAAATTTAATGATATGGACCTAATTGGTATTCCAATAAGAATCACTATAGGTAAAAAATTAAATGATGGTTTAGTTGAATTTAAACTAAGAAAAGAATCTGAAAGCATAGATTTACCAAAAGATGAAGTCTTAGAATACATTACAAAATATGTCGAAGAAAATATCTAAAAAATCTTTAAAAAATATTTTGATTATGATATCATTATAATAGGTGAGAAAGAATGAACAAAAAAAGTAAAACATTACTAGCAATTGGAATCTGCGGTATTACAATTATCGCTGGCTTCTGGTTTGGAGTTCTATTATTTCAAGCTGTAATGTAAATCGCAAAAATGCGATTTTTTTTGTAAAAATTTTAAAGATGTGTTGATAGAAGAAAAAAGTGCAAAAATTAACTGGACACGGGGGGGGGTTGTTATATAATATCTATAGAAAGTAGAGGTTAAAATATGAACCATAGTCTCTATAGATATAAAAAAAGAATGTTAATTTTATGTATAATGCTAGCTGTAGTACTTATGATAACTGGAGTAAGTTATGCAGTATTTACTAATTATTCAAGTCAAACGGACGCTAACACTCTAGCAGCATCATGTATGGATTTAGAATTTAATGGACAAAATGAAATTAATTTACTTAATACTTACCCAATATCTGAAGGCGAAGCCTTAGAACAAACACCATACACATTTACAATAAAAAACAAATGTGATAACTACATCGAGTATTACGTTATTGCATCCGTAATTAGTACAACTAATAAAATAGACTCTAAATATGTAAAAGTATCTCTACTAGGGGATAATGATTTAAATGGAACAGTAATTAATACTCTAGAATCCATCTCAACACCTCAAAGTCTATCAAAATATAGTATAACTGAAAACTATATCTTAAAAAGAGGAGATGGAATATCTAAAGACGAATCAAGAACATTTAACTTCAGAATGTGGCTTGATAGTAATAATAAAGATATCTGGACTAAAGAAGACATAGAAGGTAAAGACTATCAAGTAAAAATATCAGTAGTAGGAACTGTTAAAACAAGACCAAAAGATGACTTATATGTAGCAGCTTTAATAGATGGAGTGGAAAGTAGTACATTTCCAACGACAGATAAATATACAGCATCCGTGGAGTGTACTAGAAATGGTAAAAAGATAGATGCTAACGAAACTATAAAATGGAATGGAACAAAATGGATTCTTACAACTGCTATAAGTGATGGTAATGTAAGGTGCAATGCAAATTTTGAAACACAAAAGCCAGCACCTAATGGCTGGTATGAGGCTGGTAGTGGTACACTACTTGCATCATTAAGAAACAGTAATACATTAAAAACGCCAATAACTACACCAGGAGCAGCAGTATCTACTGCTGATGAAGCACTTTTAGCAAGTGCAGAAGATGATTATGGTACATCATACTACTTTAGAGGAGCAGTTAAAAATAATTATGTACAGTTTGCAAATAAATGCTGGAGAATAGTAAGAGTTGGTGGAGATGGCTCTGTAAAACTTATCTTACATAACGATAATAAAGCAGGCGTTGCTAATCCTTGTGATGCTGCAAATAATAGTGCTAGTGCAGCATTTGCAAGATATTCTGGTGAAACATATAAAAGTGTATTTAATTCAAATGGAGATGATAACGCTTATGTAGGATTTAAGTATGGAACACCAGGATCAAGCACATATGCAGCTACACATGCAAATATTAATAATAGTACAATACTAACTAATTTAGAAACATGGTATAATAATAATCTAACAGCATATGAAAGTGTAATAGATAATAGTGTATGGTGTAATGATAAAACAAATGTAACAGATACAATTTACAATCCTTGGAATGAAGATAATGTTAATGGTTTAGGATTTGGTACAAATAAAACATATTATGGTGCTACACAAAGATTAGTAAATAAAAGTGGTAGTGCTGGAGGCACTGGTCCAAGTTTAAAATGTAATGGAGAATTAAGTAAAATAACATCAAAAATAGGCTTAATAACAGCAGATGAACTAATATTTGCAGGTTATGCTTATGGTCAAAATAATACAACATATTTACAAGAAAATGCTACAGATACTTATTGGTGGTCTTTGTCGCCTGACAGCTTCAGTGGCGGCGTCGCTTTCGTTTGGTGCGTTGGCGGCGGCCGTGGCCGCTTCGACTACTACGGCGTGAACTCCGATGACGGGGGTCCGTCCTTCGATTTCTCTTAAGTCGACGACCAACGCAACCGGAAATGGTAGTAGTGAAAACCCATATATTATTAATTAATCTTTAAACATACTCTCGGGTAGTTCTTGCATACGGCTACCCGAGTTTTTAAATATATTTCGTAAGGCTATTGACAAATTAAAATGTTGTGATAAAATTTACTAGTGTCTTAAGGTGATGTTTATGGAAGATAAGAATATTTTTAATTCTATTAAAGAACTTGAAAAGGGGATTGTGCGTAAGATAATGAGTGAGACTTCAAATGATGAAATGTATAGTAAGCCAAGTATCGCTCAAATGCAAATCATTAAGTATATTCTAAAACATGGTGGAAAGACTATTTATCAAAGAGACTTAGAAGAAGTATTTAACTTACGCAGAGCAACAATCTCTGGTATTTTAAAGACTATGGAAAAAAATAATGTTATAATAAGAGTGTGTGACCCTAACGATGCTAGAGGTAAAATTGTTATATTAAGTGATGATGCTAAGAAGTTCTTTAAAGAGAAAGAAACCTTATTTAAAAAACTAGAAACTATTCTTAAAAAAGATATTTCTAAAGAAGAATTAGAAATATTTTATAAAGTTATCTTAAAGATGCGAGATAATATAAATAGAAAGGATTAATATGTTTAAATTATTTAAAAATCTAAATAAAAAAGATATTTTTTGTATATTTTTATGTATACTTTTTATTGTGTTCCAGGTTTGGCTTGATTTAAAAATTCCTGATTATATGTCAGCAATTACCAGATTAGTTCAAACTGATGGAAGCAAGATGAGTGAGATTTTAACACAAGGTGGTTATATGCTTCTTTGTGCCGGACTCTCACTTATTGCAGCAATTATAGTAGGTTACTTTGCTGCATATGTTTCATCTTCATTTTCTAAAAATGTTCGTGGTAAATTATTTAATAAGACACTTGATTTTAGTTTAAATGAAATGAAAAAATTTAAAGCTAGTAGTTTAATTACAAGAACTACAAACGACATTACCAATGTTGAGATGTTTTTAGGCATTGGCCTTCAAATGCTTATTAAAGCTCCAATTACTGCAGTATGGGCAATCTTTAAAATATTAAATAAAGGTAAAGAGTGGAGTATTGCTACAGGCATTGGGGTAGTTATTCTACTTCTAATAATTGGTTTATTATTAATATTAGTATTTCCTAACTTTAAAAAAGTTCAAAAACTTATTGATAATATTAACGAACTTACTAGAGAACAACTTAAAGGTATTCGTGTAATTCGTGCATTTAATGCTGAAACTTATAGTGAAAATAAGTTTGCTAAAGGCAATAATGATTTAACTAAACTTCAAATGTTTAACCAAAAAATGATGGGAATATTAAACCCAGGAATCTACCTTATTATGCAAGGAGTATCATTATCAATTTATATAATTGGTGCTTATCTAATTAACGAAGCAAGTATGATGGATAAAATGACTGTCTTTAGTAACATGGTAGTATTTTCTAGTTATGCAATGCAGGTTATTTCATCATTCTTAATGCTAGCCTTTATCTTTATTATGTACCCTAGAGCTGAGGTGTCAGCAAATAGAATTAATGAAGTATTAGATACTGATAGCTCCATCTTAGATGGAAGTGTTACTAAACATAATGATGTTAAGGGCAAAATTGAATTTAAACATGTATCATTTAAATATCCTGATAGTGAAGAATATATGCTAGAAGATATTAGCTTTAAAGCCAAAAAAGGTGATACAGTAGCATTCATTGGATCAACAGGTAGTGGTAAATCTACTCTTATTAATTTAGTACCTAGATTTTATGATGTTACTAGTGGTGAAATCCTAATTGACGATATTAACGTTAAGGATTATAATCTTGAAACACTTCATGAAAAGATAGGTTACGTTCCTCAAAAGGCTGTTATATTTAACGATAGCATCATGAATAATATTTTATATGGTGACGCAGGTAAAAAACTTACTAAAGAAATGGGAATTGAAGCATCTAAAATAGCTCAAGCTGATGACTTTATCATAAAGATGGAAAAAGAATACAACTCACATATTGCTAGTGGTGGAACTAACGTATCAGGTGGTCAAAAACAAAGAATATCCATTGCAAGAGCAATAGCTAGAAAACCAGAATTTTATATATTTGACGATTCATTTAGTGCACTTGACTATAAGACAGATTATATTTTAAGAAAAGCTTTAAAAGAAAATACTAGTGATGTTACTAGTTTAATAGTTGCTCAAAGAATAGGTACCATTAAAGATGCTGATTTAATAGTAGTCTTAGATAATGGTAAATGTGTGGGAATGGGTACTCATAAAGAACTATTAAAGAGTTGTGAAGTCTACAAAGAAATTGCTTATTCTCAGTTATCAAAGGAGGAGTTAGAAAATGCCTAAACATGGTGGAGGAAATCCTAATGATAAACCCAACAATTTTAATCTTGCAGTAAAAAAATTAATGCATTATTTAAACAAATATAAATTTAGAATAATATTTGCTCTAATCTTTAGTGCATTCAGTAGTGTCTTAGCTATCATAAGCCCTAAAAGATTAGAAAAGTTAATCAATACAATTATTGCTGGAATTATTACTGGAATAGATATAGATAAAGTTAAAGAGATCATGTTTGCTCTCATTATTATATATGTTCTTAGTGCAATATTTGATTATCTAGAAAAGTATTTAATGGTAGATGCTACTAACAAGTTTGCTAAAGAACTTAGAGAAAAAATAAGTCATAAGATTAATAAATTGCCTCTTAAATATTTTGATACTCATACTAGTGGTGACATTCTATCAAGAGTTACTAATGATATAGACACAGTAAGTCAAAACTTAAATAACAGTTTAGGCACATTTGTAAGTGCAATTACCCTTTTAGTTGGTTGTTTAATTATGATGTTTAAAACAAACTGGATTATGGCTTTAACAAGTATTTTCTCATCTCTTATTGGATTAGTCTTAATGATGATAATTCTTAGTAAAGCTCAAAAATACTTTGTAATGAGACAAGAAGAGTTAGGTAAACTTAATGGCCATATAGAAGAAATCTATTCATCACAAACATTAGTAAAAGCATATAATGGCGAAAAGAATGCTTGGGATAAATTTGCTAAACTTAACGAAAGTGTTTACACATGCAACTTAAAAAGTGAATTTTTAGGTGGTATGATGCCATCAATAATGGGATTTATTGGTAACTTTGGTTATGTAGCAGTATGTGTTGTTGGAGCCCTTCTTACTATGAAAGGCACAATATCATTTGGTGTTATAGTAGCATTTATTATGTATGTAAGACTATTTGCAAACCCTCTAAGTCAAATAGCACAAAGTTTAAATAGTATGCAATCAGTAACTGCTGCAAGTGAAAGAGTATTTGAGTTCCTAGAAGAAAAAGAAATGACTGACGAATCTAAACTTAAAGGAAAACTTAATCCTAAAAAAGTTAAAGGAAATATCGAATTTAAACACGTTAAATTTGGCTACGATAAAGACAAACTTATTATCAAAGACTTTAGTGCTAAAGTAAAACCAGGAGAAAAAATTGCAATTGTTGGCCCAACTGGTGCTGGTAAAACAACAATGGTTAACTTACTTGAAAAGTTCTACGAAATAAATGACGGCGACATCACAATCGATGGAGTAAGCATTAAGGACTTAAAAAGAGAAAACATTCACGATTTATTCATTATGATCTTACAAGATACATGGCTATTTAATGGAAGCATCCGTGATAACATTAAGTATAATAATAATGCCACTGATGAAGAAATATGGAATGCCCTAAAAGTTGTTGGTGCTGAGCATTATGTTAAAAGTCTTCCAAAAGGCTTAGATTATGAAGTAGGAGATAGTGAAAATATCTCTGCTGGTCAAAGACAACTTCTTACAATCGCAAGAGGTATGATTAAAGATGCACCATTCTTAATCCTTGATGAAGCAACTAGTAATGTTGATACAAGAACAGAAGAACTAGTTCAAAAAGCAATGGATAAACTAACAAAAGGAAGAACATCATTTATTATAGCTCATAGATTATCGACAATTAAAAACGCCGATCTTATACTAGTTATGAAAGATGGTAATATTATTGAACAAGGAAATCACAATGAATTACTAAAAGAAAATGGTTTCTATGCAGATCTATATAATTCACAATTTAGTGATATTACTGAATAAAGGACAAATTAGTCCTTTTTTTGATACTTATTTGACACATTTTAAGTTCATTACCATTCATTCGTTTGACTGAAAAAAAGGCGTGTGTTAGAATAATTTTTGCTTGGTAAAAAAGGGAGGTTTATAATGAAAAAAACTATAAAAAAATTAAGTGCAGAACTAGACGATAATAATAAATTAGTAGATAATGTTGGCTTAAAACTTTCTGAAAATAATATTCCTCTAAATGAACTTGGAAGTTTAAAAATGGAATTAAACAAAGCTATTAGTGAAAATCAAAGAATTAATGACAAAATTGATGAAGAACTAGATAAAAATGAAAAAGAAACTGTTAAAAGATTTATTGCCGGAAATATTATTGGACTCATAATCTTTATAATGTGTCTTATAAATAGGCCACTAGCATTATTATTTTTACTAATTAATGCAAGAATATTAGGTAAGAATTTATTTGACGTAGATTATAAGAGTTTGCAAAAGATGAAAACGCAAGAATATGAACAAAAGATAAAAATTACTAGATTAAAAAAAGAAATTGAAACAAAAACTTTTCATAGCAAAAAAGTAATAGACGAAAAAGAATGGTCTGGTAGAGAACTAGAAGCCATTTTTGATAATGCAGTAAACTGTGTTGAAGGACTTCTAAGTGGCAAAGATATTAAGATTGAGTCTCCTCTATTAAAAGCGGTAGTCCTAGAACTACTTAAAGATGATAATTACCCAAATGCGACTATCCCAGAGCTGGTTAATATTAGACGCCAACAATTAGACACCCCACCAGTAGTAAAAAAATTTAAAACTAATTAAAGGAAGAAAATTATGAAAAAAGCATATAAATCACTAACAAAGAGTTATGAAGAAAGTGAAAGAAAATTAAATGATATAAGTTATGAACTATATGGTAAGAACCTATCTTTAAAGGAACTTGGAAAGTTAAGCCTATCTTTAAATGAAAAGATGAAAGATAACGAAAACTTATTATATGAAGTTATAAACATGATTGAAAGTTATAATAAAGGAGCATCACGAAATATTTTAATCTGTACCATACTATCATTAATAAGTATTGGAATATGTTTTATCAATTTACCAATTGGACTAGTACTTACTGCATTAAGTGTTGTCTCTGTATATAAATATAAAGGATGCACCGAAGTAGAAGAACTTAATGAACTACTTTTAGAACTTTATGGACAGAAAAGCAGAATAACTAGTTACAAAAATAAAATCATTGAAAAAGTAAAAAGTACCAGTAAAAATATAAATAATGATGTGTGGGTTGGCGAAGAACTTGAAATGCTTTTTGACTTATCAGTTAGATATGTTGAAATGTTACTTGAAGGTGCTGAACCAGATCTTGAATCGCCATATATTGAAATGATTGTAAAAGAACTTTTAAAAGATGAAGACCATCCAAACGCAAGTATTACCGAACTATTAGAACTAGCAAAAGAAAAAAGAAACAAAGAAATGGTACTTAAAAAGGCATTTACAGAATAATAAACAAAAGGAGATGAATTATGAAGAAGGAAAATATTGTAAAGACACATGAAAAAAAACTTAAGAAAATCGATTCAAACTTAGAAGAAATTTATAAAAAATTATATAGTTTAGATGTACAAAATAGTGAACTTACTAGTATAAGTAATAATCTAAATGAACTTCTTAGAGAAAATGAACACTTAAAAGAAAACCTTAACAATGATATAACTAAGACCATAAAACAATCTCATAAATCATACCTAGCATACGCAGTACTTACCTTATTAGTGTTAGGTAGTAGTTTTATAAACTTTGGCCTAGCAATTATATTATTATCCGCTGAACTTGGTATGATAATAAAAAGCATAGGAAACACAACCATAACTGATTTAGAAGCAATCAAGGATAGTGCTGGACTTCAAAACTATCGCATCCATAGATACCAAAAAAATGCTTCAAATAGAATGAAAATGAGAGGTAAAGAAATTGATGACAGTGAAGTATTTGGAATAAATTTTAATGATGCTTACGAAAAAGCATTAGAATGTGTTAGACTTTTACTTGATGGCAGCAGTATTAATATTGAGAATCCCCTAGTAAAAAGTATTGTTAAGGAACTTTTAAAAGATGAAAACTATCCTAATGCAAGTATTGAAGAACTAGTCGAACTAAAAAGAAGTAAAATGAATAAGTACGTAGCCTTAGAAAAACATTTAAACTAAGTTAATTAACCCATTATCATGAAAACAGGAACAATTGATAAGAACAATCATTATAAATCTCGCCCAAAGAACTAGAATCATCAGTTAAGATGGTTAAATTCCAATAAAACTGATATTTATTTAAAATCAAATACATTATATGAAAATATATAAAAGGATTACTACCACAAAATGTCATAAATAGATGCTGAAATTTTAAACTATTAGAAGAAAAGTGTAAAGAATATAATACTGTTTTAAGTAAATGTATTGCTAACTGTTTATTTGACATAAATACACTTACGAGTTATAATATACGAACAATTTTATGGGGGGTATTATGAAAAAAATATTTATAAGTAAAAAAAATATGCTACACATTTTAGACAGAAGTTGCGATGAAATAGAGAAAGAAATAGATTCAGTAAGTGGAAATTTATATGCCGGAAAAACTTTTACAAAAGAAGAATTATTAAGCATGAATTGCAAGTTAAATGATACTTGTGAAGGAATAAATGAAGTAGCTGATACTGTTGAATACATGTCTAAAACAGGAAATCAAACTTACAAAACCCTTAAACTTGGATTTAAAATAGGTATTGTGCTAAACATTATCTTATTTCTTTTAGGTAGTCCATTTTTTGCAATCTTTTTAGAACTAATCGAGTACAGATTACTAATCGGTGCTGATTATGCGCACCAAGAAACCAACGATTACGTTCTAGCAATATCAAGTAGAGGTACAAAACTAGTTAGGAGAATCGAAAACTACCAAAATACAATTAACATAAAAATCAAAAAGAGTTTAGAAGTCAAGGAAGAACTTGACCAAGATGAAGAAAAAAATGCTAAATTTGATGCCGCTTTAACTCTTACAGATTATCTATTACGTGGATATGAACTTGAAGGTGGGGATCCAGAAATACTTGATCTTGTCAAAGAAATTCTAATAGAGGGTGGAGCCGAAGGCGAAACTTTAGGAGAACTAATAATTAGCCTGAGAGCAAAATTAAAATGTCTTGAAGGTGGCAAAACATTAAGCAAAGAATAATTTACGAAAAATGTGTAAACAAACGCATTTTTTTATTTTCTTAAAATTTTGCTATTGCAAGTTTTATAGTATTATTGTAATATTATGGTAGACAGTGGCATGATGTGGAAGAAAGTGGGGGACTTTATATGCTAATGGGAGAGTTTCATCACAACATTGATGACAAAGGCAGACTTATTATTCCAAGTAAGTTTCGCTATGAATTAGGTGAAAAATTTGTTGTAACTCGTGGTCTTGAAAACTGCTTATTTGTCTACTCCTTAGAAGAGTGGTCAAAGATAGTATCACGTTTAAAAACATTACCATTTACTAATAAAGATGCCCGTAACTTTACACGTTTCTTCTTATCTGGTGCTGTAGAATGCGAGTTCGACCGACAGGGTCGAATAAACATTACCTCCCCACTCGTTCGTTACGCCGGTTTAACTAAAGAATGCGTTATAATCGGCGCTAATGACCGATTAGAAATATGGTCTAGTGAATCCTGGGAGAAGTTTTTCACTGACAATGAAGTAGCTGTTGCAGACATAGCAGAAAATCTATTTAAGGCGGATGGTTATGAAACATTATAGTGTACTTAAAAATGAACTTATCGAAGGATTAAACATTAAGCCTGATGGAATCTATGTTGATGCTACTCTTGGTTATGCTGGCGATTCTAAAGAAATCTTAAAAAGAATAAAAAGGGGCTTTCTTTTCGCCTTTGATCAAGATACTGATGCAATAAGTTACAGCACCAAAGAACTATCACAAATTGGGGATAATTTTAAAATATTTTATAGTAATTTCAAAGATTTGAAAGAACATTTATTAAGCGAAAACATAAACGGAGTAGACGGCTTTGTCTTTGATTTAGGATTATCTAGTCCGCAGATTGATGAAAAAGAACGTGGTTTCTCATTCATGAGTGACGCAGCATTAGATATGCGTATGGATAAAAATGGTAAACTTACCGCTAAAGATGTTGTAAATAACTACTCCTTAGATGAATTAACACGCATTTTTAGGGAATATGGCGAAGAAGATTTTTCTAGACCAATTGCTAAAAACATTGTAAGTTCTAGAGAAAATAAACCAATAGAGACAACAATGGAACTAGTTAAAATTATTGAAGAAAGCGTGCCAAAAAAATACTTCGTAGCAAAACATCCAGAAAGACAAATCTTTCAAGCAATTAGAATAGAAGTAAATGATGAACTTAACATTCTAGAGTCTAGCCTAAAAGATGCAGTAAACCTTTTAAACAAAGGTGGTCGCATATGCGTAATAACATTCCATTCCCTAGAAGATAGAATAGTTAAACAAACATTTAAAAGTTTAAGTGAAATATCACCACTGGTTAAAGGACTACCAGTCATTCCAGAAGAGTATAAACCACTTATTAAATTAATAAATAAAAAGCCAATTCTTCCGAGCAAAGAAGAACTTGCAGAAAATAGCAGATCAAGAAGTGCTAAATTAAGAATAATAGAGAGGTTATAATGAAAAAGACAAGAAAAAGGGTAAAATTATGTGGCGTCGATAGACTAATGATAATGGTAATTGCATTACTAATTGTATTCACCCCAGTATTAGTTGTTTATTCTAAAAGTACTTTATCAGAAAGTAACATTGAACTTGAGCGCATCAAAAGGAAAGTTGAAAAACAAGAAAGCATTAATGAAAGTGTTGCAATGAAGATAAACGAACTTGCTAGTCTTTCTAATATTCAAGACGTTGCAAAAGAACATGGATTAGATTATAATAATGATAATATAATTGTAGTTAAATAGGTTGTGGTAATCATGGTTAAAGGAAAATATAATAGATTGTTTCAAACATGTTCTTTAATTGTGGTTATCCTTTTATTTGCTTTAATAATAGGCAAACTTTTTTATGTGGCAGTAAGCCCAACAGTTGATGGTGTAAACCTAAAAAAATTCGCATTATCAAGAACAACTGCTACCAAAACAATAACCGCAAACCGTGGAACTATCTATGATAATATGGGCGAAGTTCTAGCACAAGACGTTAGAAGTTACACAGTTATTGCTTACTTATCATCAAGTAGAACAACCGACCCAGATAAACCATATCACGTAGTAGATAAAGAAAAAACCGCAGAACTTCTAAGTCCTCTCATCAACATGACTAAAGAATCCATCTTAGCATTACTAAACAGAGATGCTTATCAAGTTGAACTAGGTCCTGGCGGAAGAGGTATCACTGAACTAGTTAAACAAGAAATTGAAGCCTTAGACTTACCAGGAATTGACTTCATAAAAAGTAGTAAAAGAGACTATCCATATGGAGACTTTGCTTCCTATATTATTGGCTATGCTAAAAAAAATGATAATGATGAAATTGAAGGTGAGATGGGAATTGAAGGTAAGTATAACAGCAGTCTAAAAGGAACTAATGGCAAAATAACTTATCAAAAAGATGCTTACGGTTATCGAATTGCAAACACACCAACATATGAAGAAAAGGCTGAATCAGGAGTAGATATTTATCTAACACTTGATAGTAACATTCAAATGTATTTAGAAAATGCCATGGCAACCGTTGAAAAAGACGGAGCAGAGTGGGCTTCAATCACTGTCGCCGATGCTAAAACAGGTGCTATTGTCGGTTCAGCAACTATCCCGTCATTTAATCCAAACATTTTAAATATTACAAACTATAATAGTCAGCTTACAAGTTATACTTATGAACCAGGAAGTACCATGAAAATATACTCATTTATGGCCGCAATCGAAGAAGGTATTTATAAAGGCGATGAAGAATACACCTCTGGTAATATTATCGTTGATGACTATAAAATCAGTGACTGGAATACTACTGGATGGGGCAAAATAACATATGATACAGGTTTTACCTACTCATCAAATGTTGCTGCAGTTAATCTAGCACAAGCTTTAGGTAAAGAAAAACTATTAAATTATTATGAAAAGTTTGGCTTTGGCACAAAAACCGGAATTGAACTACCGAATGAATATAGCGGACAAGTAGAAGCAATATATGAATCTGAACTTGCAAGTATCTCTTATGGTCAAGGTATGACAACAACACCAATCCAAAACATTCAGGCCCTAACAAGTCTTGCAAATGGTGGAGTAGTTCTAAAACCATATATTATAGAAAAGATAGTTGATACCAACACCGGTAAAACAACCTATGAAGGTAAAAGAACTGATATAGGTAGAGCAGTAAGTTCAAGCACAGTAAACAAAATGATTGAGCTTATGGACATAACGGTTAATACCAATGACCCAATAGCAACAGGTAAAAGATATGCAACTGACTCTGTAAGACTAATTGGTAAAACTGGTACTGCCCAATATGCCCTAGCAAATGGTAAATACTCTAGTGGTAACTACAACAACATTCGTTCTTTTGCAGGAATGTTTCCTAAAGATAATCCAGAGTATGTTATTTATGTAAGTGCCAAAAAATATATGGGCGGCGCTAGTGGTTTTGCAAGTATGGTTAAATCTGTTGTTGAATCAATTGCTAAATACAAAAATTTAGATACTAGAGACACAGATAAGGACCTATCAAAAATTATTAATCTAACTAGTTATATAAATAAAGATGTAACTGCTAGTAAAGATCAACTAACTAATTTAGGACTTAACGTAGTAGTTATTGGAAATGGTGAAAAAATAGTTAACCAGTACCCTAAAAAGGGAGAAAATGTGTTAAACGGTAACAAAGTATTTCTAGTAACAGACTATGCAGAAGTAACTATGCCAAATATTATTGGCTGGAACAGTAGTGATGTAAGAACATTTGCAAATTTAATAAATTTATCTTATACTATGAATGACTATGGAAAAGTCACTGCTCAAAGCATACCCGAAGGCACCATATTAGATAGTGCTAGTATGTTAGAAGTAACTTTAGGAGGTTTATATGGCAAAGAAAAAGCAGGATAATAAAGAACAAGAAACTAAACAAGAAAACAAATTTTTGAAATTTTTAAAGAATTTCTTTAACTCATGGCAACCACTACTAATAGTATTAATCTTAGTAATTGTAGGTTTGCTTATGTTTATTAATCATCTAATGCACGCCACAAAAACTTATATGTTTAATGGTTCAAATGATTATGTAAGAATCTTAAATGGAGTTACGGTAATAAATGACTCACTAGCAATATTTGAAGGTAGTGATGTTGATTTCATCTACGAAAAGGATATCATGGTAACAAAATATAAAATTGGTTATTATGTCAAAGTAGATGGAAAACTTTCACCAATATCTGTAATAAGTGGTGAAGATGAAGAAGCCTTATCTTTAACAAAACTACTAGAAGGTGGAACATCATTTAACGTAATCGAATCAGTATCTAATGAACATTATTTTTCTAAAGAAAACATAAATGCTCTTAAAGATGGTTTATACTTTATTATTGAGTTTACTCCTAAAAAAGGTGATGAAGTAAAACTAGAGACAAAACTAGATATTAGTGATATGAGTAAATAGCAACTGCAAAAAAACACTAAAATTATAAAAAGTTTGCAAATGATTGCAAACTTTTTAAATATAGAATACAATTTGATATCCATATGTAAAAAAATAATGCCTTGCTTTTTAAATAATTATTTTGTATTATTATAGTAGGTGAGAGTATGAATAAACGTAATAAAACATTATTTTATATAATTGGCGTCCTTATTATAGCAATTATTGGAATAACAATATCATATGCCTTCTTTACAAGCGGTATGAGTGCTGGAGAAGATAATACAAGTATTACAAGTAATGCTGGAGTTATGAAAATAGTTTATAATGGTGGTAGCAAAATAACTGCCAATAAACTTCTTCCAACTGACAAAGCATTTGCTACTAAAGTATTTACAGTAACCGGAACAAACACAACTAAAGAAATAAGTATGCCATATGAAGTTAAACTAGTTGTAGATAATAATACATTTAAAAGCCCAATAAGTTATACATTAACTGGTGTAAACACTGGAAGTAACGGAACCATTATTAGTGATATCCCAGAAACAGACATAACCGGTTCATCTGTTACTTTAGGCAGAGGCTCATTTAAAAATGCTAGTAGTAAAGTTCATACTTATACATTAAAACTATTTTATAAAGATACAAATACCGACCAATCAGCAGATATGGGAGCAAACATCAAAGTTCATATAGAAGTTACTGGAACAAAAGGTGCGTAACTTCTTTTTTCTTGCATAAATTATACTAGGTGATTTATGTGAATGATGAATTATTCAAAAAAGTTGAAAAGAAAACTAAAGTAAAAAAAGGGGATATTATTTCCTTAGCTCAAATGGTTAACGATAATGGTCTAAAAGACGAAAAAACTTTAAGACATGTTATAAGTGAATTAAGTTCAATGACTGGTAAAAAAGTAGATAAAAACTTAGAAAATAAAATAATAAATGCAGTCATGGAAGATAAGGTACCAAAAACACTAGATAATATGTTCTAAAAATGATAAACTATATTTATAGTAAGGGTTGATATAATGAATATAAAAACAGATATTTTAAATTATTACATGCATGAATTAACAAGTGAAGAACTAGCAAATTTCGATAACTTAACCGAAGAAAATATTAGACTAATCGTAAATAGAATTTGGCATAACTTTTTAAGTAGTGACTTTAAATTAGGTGAAAGTTTTAAATTTCTAGGTACATTTCTAAGTCCAATTGAACTAATCGAAGATGATAATATAATGGGTAGAAATGAAGGCTATATAAGATTAATATCTAGTGAAGACCTATCATTTACAGCAGATGAAATGGACCTTATTACAGATATAGACTGGACAAAAACTAAAAAACTATATTTACCAATACACTTCAAAGGAAAAAGTTTCTATATTAAAGGTGGACTTAATTTTAAAGCTCTCATGGTAGCAAACTACGGGGAAGGAGTAATTAGCCCAGCAGTTGATTATGCAAAAGATAATCCCTTAAATCTTCCTTTTTATAACTTAGATTTAAGATATTATGGTGTAGAAACCAAAATCGACTATGACAAGATAGTTTTAGACGTTATTTGTTATTACATAATCGAAGAATATCAAACAATGGACTTTAAGTTAAGAAAAGAACTAATCAAAAAATATCGTAAATTCATAATTAGTTCTTATAGTTCAATGAAAGACTACTGTACAAGCGAAGAAATCTTAGAGTTTATGGTAAAACACATCAAACTAAAAGAAAAGAACATTGATAAACAAGCCCAAATATGATAGAATAACCCACATAAGTGGGGGGGATAAATATGGCTTATATTAAAGCAGGAGTAATAAGTGAGCCATCTAAAATGTTAACAATACCCAATATATTTGACTTACCAAGTATTGGAGCAGGTCATGATGGGTATGTTTTTCATTTTAATGGTAAAGCAATTAAATACTTAAAATACACTCCTAAAATTAGAGAAGAAAAAGGATTAATGACTCTAGAAAAATTCGAAACATTAAAAGATGTTAAAACTAAAAGAATCATTATGCCAGAGGATGCATTTTACACCGAAGATGATGAATTTGCCGCATACACAATGCCTTTTGTTCATGATTACAGCAAAGAAATTGGAGCACTTAATATCTCACCAGGAGACTTCTATTATGGAGACTTTTTAGATGCCATCCTTGATTTAGAACAAGACTTTGAAGAACTAAATAAAGCCGGCGTAGTTGCTCGTGAAATAAACCGTGGCAGTTTCTTATACGATTTAGAATTTTTAAAAATGTGTGATATTGACAAATACCAAATTGGCGTTAAAAGACCAAATGAATTAAACCGCAACATGTTAAACTTCATAATTGCAAAAGTAATCTACTATCAAATATTAGAAGAAGGCGCAAATAAAGAAAAACTAAAAGCCCTAAATAACTGGATCAAAAAAACATGTCAAAGCAGCAACTTTGTACCTGACCTTAAAAAGAAACTAGAAAAAGAACCAACAAAATTAATAAATGAAGGCATTAATACTCTTTCAAAAACCTTATAATAATGTTATAGTATTATTATGAGAAAGATACATTTTAAAAACATAGAACTATTAAAGGTTAATAAATATTACTTTTCTAAAAGTGAAACAGTCGAAGCAAGTGCTCTTTATGAAAATAAAAAAGTACCTGTAATCATCAAAGTTCAAAGATTTAATAAAAATGATATCACTAAAGAAATAGATATTCTAACCAAATTAAATGAAATGGACTTACCATTTAAAGTACCTAAAATATACGAAGTAGGTAAAATCAACAATAAAAATTATTATGTGTGTGAAAAAATAAAAGGGGATAACTTAAATTACATCATAAGAAAAAATTTTTACTATAGATATAACTATTTATTCGAATATGGTAAAAGCTTAGCCCTTATTCATAACATACCAATATCCAATATGCTAGAAGCAAAAGAAAGAAGTATAAATATAATTGATGACTCTAAAATAAACAACTTCAAAAAAGAAGAAGTAAAAGGTACTATATCATTTGTTCATGGTGACTATCACTTTGGGAATGTCTTATGGCAAGGCAAAAGAGTATCAGGAATAATTGATTTTGAGTATGCAGGTATTGGTATCAAAGAAAAAGACATCGCCTTTGCTCTAGCACTAAAACCTAAAATGCTATTTATGGATAACTTACTAGATATTGAAGCCTTTTTAAACGGCTATAAAAGTATATCTAATTATAATATAGATGCTTTAATCTATTACTATAATCTATTCTTATTAGATGAATATAGTAAAATAAAAGATATTAAATTTAGAAATAAAATACTTAAACTATTAAAACAAATAGGTAGTATTAAAGAACTCTAAAAATAATTTGACACTTTCAGCCTACCTATTATATAATTTTTATAGTAAGGTAAGTGACATTATGAAAGATAAGAATATCGAAAACAATAAATCGAAACTCAAAATATATTATAGTTTACTTATTACTATAATATGTATTATTGGAGTCTCTTTTGCTTGGTTTAGACTATATTTAAGTCAGAAAGAAGACAACACCCTCGCATCAAGAACATGCTTTAGTACAACCCTAACTGAAGACACATCTAAAATATCTTTAACAGACGCTTTTCCAATAACAGATGAAGATGGTCTTAAACAAACGCCATTTACATTTACAATAAAAAATAACTGTAATAGTTACGTTAAAGTATATATTACAATAGATAGTACATACAGAGAAAGTACTAATACATCTTACTTAAAAGATAACTATATGAAAGTAAATATATCACCTAAAGGAACAATTACTGGTAAATCCGTTACACTAGGAAGTCAAACATTAACAGACTTAGAAAACAATAGAAAAGGTTACATCATTATTAATACCGGACTTAAAGCAAATGAAGAAAAAAGTTATGATCTAAGAATATGGATGGATAGTGCAGTAACAACAGAACAAGGCTTAAATAAGAATTGGTCTGGTAAGATAGTTGTAGTAAGTAATGCAGCAGAATTACCTGCTGCCCCTAATGGATGGTATGAGGCTGGAAATGGTACTCTACTTGCATCATTAAGAAATAATACAGAAATTTCTGAACCTATAACTATACCAGGAAGTGAAGTAAGCGCTTATGTTTTAGAAGATGCCGAAAGCCAAACATCAAGTGCAGATTTTTTACAAAAATATTATGTGACGTATGGTACTGGATGGGAGGCACATGGTACTAAATTTAATTTAACTGGAACAGCAGTAACAAGCGATACATACGCTAATTCATATTCTAGTTTAGTTGGTAAGTATTTGACATCAAGCTGGTTAGGTAATGCCGGTTCAAGTACGGCAGGTACAATGGTGTCTACAACTAATTTAAGTAGTGTATATTATGTAGTAAGTGCTACATCAAATGGTTTTACATATAAAACTTTGAGTTCAACCAAAAATACAACAGAGGCACTTTTAGCAAGTACTGAAGATGATTATGGAACCAGTTATTATTTTAGAGGAGCAGTAAAAAATAATTACGTACAATTTGCTAATAAATGCTGGAGAATAGTAAGGATAGTAGGCGATGGTTCTGTAAAACTTGTTCTTCATAATGATAATACAGCAGGAGCTGCTAATCCTTGTTCATCAGCAAATAATAGTACTAGCGCAGCATTTGCTAGATACTCTGGAACAACATATAAAAGTACATTTAATACTAACTATAATGATAATGCTTATGTAGGATTTAAGTATGGAACAACTGGTGCAAGTGATTATGCAAATGCACATGCAAATACAAATAAAAGTACAATACTAACTAATTTAGAGTCATGGTATACAAAAAATTTAGCACTATATGAAAGTAAACTTGCTGATACAATATGGTGTAATGATAAAAGTACATTTACTACTTATGCAAGTGGTTCAACTTATGGAACTGGGTTAGGGTATGGAACAAACCAAACTGGATATGGTGCTTCCAATAGAGTTGGTGCAGATTTTATTGACGATGTGGCACTATATGCAAGTCCAAGTTTAATATGCCCAAATGATAATAATGGTGGTAAATTGTCTAAATTTACTGTAAGTGATACAACAAAAGGAAATGGAAATTTAACATATAAAATAGGATTACTTACTGCAGATGAGATTGCTTTTTCTGGTTCTGCTGCTGGTGCTTTAAATCTTTCTACATATTTACAAGAAAATACTGGTGAGAATTTTTGGTGGTCTTTATCGCCTGGCTACTTTAATGGTAATTATACTTCTGTTTGGTTCGCGGGTTCGGGCAATTTGCATATCGATGGTATTGAAGTTAATGTAAGTAGTAATTTTGGTTTACGCCCAGCAATCAGTTTAGTCTCAGATATCACAATTTCAGGAGGATCTGGCACCTCAGAAGACCCATATGTTATAAATTAGCATATAATATAAATTAAGGAGTATTTATGGAAAGTAAAAAGAAAAATAATGTATTAATAATTGGTATTGTTGTATTGCTTGCTATTTGTTTTGGGGTTTTAGGTTATATATATGGAAAGAAGAGTATTACACCTAAAGCTAAGTTTGTTAAGGTAATGAGTAATTACTTAGAAAAGAATAATATAGAAGATTTAGAAGAGTTATTTGATGGTGTTTATTCAGTAAACACTACTAATGATTTTAAGATAAGTACTGATAATGAAGAAATTATTAGTGGTAAACTAAACATTAATAATATTCATAAAGATGATGAGCAGTATACTGAAGTTTCCTTTGGGGATGGCAGTAATTCTTTAACTGGTAACATCTATCTAAAGGATAGTAAGGCATATATTATGTTAAAAGATGTATTTGATAAGTACTATTATATGAATATGGAATCAGATAGTACTGATTATGTAGATGCTTTTAAAGAACTTAAGAAAAGTATAGTTAAAGTTATAAAAGAATACTTTACTGATGATAAGTTTACTTTAACTAAAGATAGTAATAATGATAAGATTAGTATTTCTTTAACAGGTAAAGATGGTGCTTCTCTAGTGTTAAAGTTCTATGAAGAGATTAAAAATAATGATAATATTTTAGGTTTATTTACTGATGAAGATACTAGTCTAGATGAAGTTAAAGCTGGATTAAAAGAAGATATTGATAATCTTAAAGAAGAAATAGATAGTTATAGTGATGAAGTAGTTATATCTTATGATATCTATCTAAATAAAAATAAGTTAGTAAAACAAGAACTTACTATTGAAGATATGGTACTTACTATTACAGGTGAAGATTCTGGTGATATTACTTTAATTAGTGCTGGAACTACTATTGTAAGTGGCTCATATAATAAAGATAATTTAAACTTAAAAATAAGCACTGATATGGTTAATGCCGAATTTAGTATTAATCGTCAAAACATTGCAGAAGATAAAATAAGTGGCGACTATGAAACTACAATTAAATTAACAAGTGGAGGAAGCACTATCGATGTTACGATTAATACTAATGTTAAGTATGACAAGAGTGCTAGTATTCCGAACATTGATTTAAGTACAGCAAAGAATTTTGATGAAATAACTGATAACGAACTAGAAGAAATTTATTCTAAACTATATCCAATATTAGAACCAATTATGGGCAATATCGATAATGAAGAAATTGAAACTACATATTAATGTAGTTTTTTCTTGTCATAAAAAAAGAAGAACATTACATTCTTCCAATACCAATCTTATCTAAAACTTGTTTTAATTTTTTAGATGCAACTTCATTTGTTTTAGATAAACCTTTGTCTAAGACTTCATTAATTAAATTACTATTAATTATTTCATTATATTTAGTTTGAATAGTAGTAAGTAAGTTACATACCTCATCTGCAACTGCTTTCTTAAACGTACCATAATTTGCTCCATCAAATTCTTTTTCAATTTCTTCATAACTCTTATTAGTTAAACTGCCATAAATAGTCATTAAGTTTGAAATACCTGGTTTATTTTCTGGATCATACTTAACAATACTCTCTGAATCAGTTACTGCACTCATTATTTTTTTTCTTGCTTTATCTACATCATCTAATAGTAGGATGCATCCTTTATCATTATCTGCTGTTTTACTCATTTTCTTAGTAGGTACTTGTAAATCATATATCTTAGCACCTTCCTTTGTAATGATTGCTTCAGGTACTACAAAAGTATCACCATATTTATTATTAAATCTTTCAGCAATATTACGAGCAAGTTCTACATGCTGTTTTTGATCAATTCCAACTGGAACTACATCAGCATCATACATAAGAATATCAGCAGCCATTAAATCTGGATAGGTAAATAGTCCGCATGAAATAGCACTTTCATTTTTGTTTTTACTTTTCTCCTTATACTGAGTCATCCTGCTCATTTCACCCATGTAACTATTACATGCCATAATCCATCCTAAAAGGGGATGATATAGATTTTCTGATTGCATAAATAATGTTGTATGCTCTGGATTAAGTCCACATGCAAGATATACTGCAATAATATCTCTTGTTCTTCTTCTTAAAGTTTCTGGATCATTATAAACAGTTAAAGCATGAAGATCAGCAACAAAGATATAACTCTCATAATCTTCTTGCATCTTAACAAATTGTTTAATAGCTCCAATATAATTTCCTAGAGTAAGCTCTCCAGTAGGTTTAATACCTGATAATAATTTCTTCATTTCTTTCACCTTGAAATAATTTTATCACAAACGTGTATAATTTCAAGATTATTTTACATAATAACACTAGAAAGAGGAAGGTATGAAAAAATTTAAAGGTTTACTAGTTTTATTAATTTTATTTGTCATAACAGGTTGTAGTTTAGGTAATAGTCCAAAAAGTAAAGTAGAAGCACTTCTTATGAAGTATCAAACAAACAGCACTGACTTAAAAACAGAATTAGACGATTTTCTAGATAGTATTAATGCAGCAGATGACTACAAAGATGAATATCGCAAAGTTTATGAAAGACAATACAAAGATTTAAAATACAAAATTAAAGATGAAAAAATAGACGGAGACAAAGCAACAGTAACTGCAGAAATAGAAGTTTACGACTATTATAAAACAGAAGCAGATGCTACAAGTTATATTGCCAGCAATCCTGGTGAATTTAACGATAATGGAGTCTATAGTGTTTCTAAAGGTTTAGAGTACAAAATAAAAGCGTATAACAACACTAAAGATAGAGTAACTTACACAATTGACTTTACTTTAACAAAGACAGATAACAAATGGACAATCGATCCTTTAACAGATGATGAACTAGCTAAATTACATGGAACTTACGTACACTAAGTTCTTTTTTTTAAGCTCAAACTATGATATTATTTTATTGGTGATTTTATGCAAGATTTATTTAATGAATTA